>JAEEGL014861903.1_pt1 | contig 34921 bp, 17 predicted proteins | sample 9134231 | NCBI WGS metagenome assembly JAEEGL01 (sample SAMN16246548, study PRJNA631951) | gut metagenome | biome: gut microbiome; feature: rumen; material: fiber-attached | host: Bos | place: Iran: Karaj | collected 2018-10 | reverse complement strand
TGAGTTTCTGTATTTGACATAGTTTCTAATTGACCATGACGGTTACCCATCATTTCAATTACTGAACCAGCACAATCATTTGGAACATCAATTACACAATATTCATAAGGCTCACAAACTACACCATCAATTTCTTTCATGATAACGTGAGGACGAGATACTTGGAATTCATATCCTTCTCTTCTCATATTTTCAATTAAGATACCTAAATGTAATTCACCACGGCCTGAAACTGTCCATTCTTCTGCAAGCTGAACTCTTTCAACTCTCAATGATACATCCTTTTGAACTTCTCTAAATAATCTATCTTCAATTTTAGATGCAGTAACAAGCTTACCATCTCTTCCGCAGAATGGGCTTGAATTTGTTCCGAATGTCATTTGAACTGTAGGCTCAGAAATATGAATTTTTTCAAGTGGCTCTTCTTTTCCAACATTACAAATTGTTTCACCAACTGAAATATCGCCTAATCCTGATACAGCAACGATATCTCCTGCATAGCCTTCTTTAATTTCGATTCTATCAAGACCTAAGAATCCAAATAATTTTTGAACTCTAAATTGCTTTATAGAACCATCAAGTCTGCAGCAAGATACAACATCACCTGATTTAATTGTACCTCTTTTAATTCTACCGATACCAATTCTTCCAACGAAATCAGTATAATCTAATAATGCTGGTTGTAATTGTAAAGGAGCTTCATTATCCATTTCTGGAGCTGGAATATATTTAATAATCATATCTAAAAGAGGCTCCATACCTTCTTTTTGAGTGTTAATATCTATATCTAATGAGCATGTGTTATTTACGGCAGATGCATAGCAAATAGGGAAATCTAATTCATCCTCATCACAGCCTAAATCAATAAATAATTCTAAAACCTCATCAATAACCTCAAGTGGTCTTGCAGATGGCTTATCAACCTTGTTAATAACAACGATTGGCTTTAAATGTGCTTCGAAAGCTTTCTTTAAAACGAATCTTGTTTGAGGCATAGTTCCTTCGTAGGCATCAACTACTAAAACAACACCATCAACCATCTTCATAATTCTTTCTACTTCACCTGAAAAGTCAGCATGACCTGGAGTATCAAGAATATTAATTTTTGTATTTTTATATGTAATAGCAGTATTCTTAGCTAAGATTGTAATACCACGTTCACGTTCAATAGCATTTGAATCCATTACACGCTCTTCTACAACTTGATTATCTCTAAAAGTATGAGAGCTTCTTAATAATTTATCAACAAGTGTTGTTTTACCATGGTCTACGTGGGCTATGATTGCTACATTTCTAATATCCATAAAATAAATGCCTCCATTTTTATTTTTCAAAAACAAAAGTATTATATCAAAAAAGTGTAATAAATTCTACATATGTAAACGTTATTTTTTTCTTTTATATTGCTTAATTGGCAGTGCTAATGAGTATACTAAATCATCTTCTTTTAAATTATAAGCCCTTTCGATTAAATCTAAATAATTTGAAGCTTCCTTAAAGCCTTTTTTATTAGCTAATGCTTTAATCTTTATAAGTGATTTATAAAACAAAGGATTTGATGAATCATATAAATAATCAAGCAAATTATATAAATCCTTATTTTTATTTAAAAAACGATAAAATGAACCAATAGCAATAGGGATATTTTTCTTATTTTCCATAATATATTTTGTTCCAAAAATAAGCTCATATATTTTAATTATTTCTACACCGATACAATAATTAACAACCTCTTTTTCAAATTCAGTTTTACCCCAATTTTTTAGTTCATTAATTAATTCATATCTCCAAATAATTCTATGCTGTTCTCTTTTTGCACTTTTATATATATTTTTATATTCAAGAATAAAATCATCTAAAGATTTTAAATAATCTAAATTTAAATAATAATCATCTAAAACTTTAGAAATATAAACCTCTAATTTAGTTTTATTTAAATCAGTTTTAGCAATTGAATATAATTCATCTAATAATGAATTTGATTCCTTATAATAAGCTTCTAATATAATATTTATATCAACATTTTTTTCAATTATTTCATCAGGTGTATAAATCTTATAAGAAAACCCATTTAAATCTATACTGTTATCATCTAAGATACAATATGCTAGCACATCACTATTTAAAACACGATTAGAAGGATGTCCCACAACATCATTTCTAATATATTTTAATTGTCTTAAAGCTTGGTTATTATTAATATTTATATAGCTTTTAGATTTAGTTAAGGTCAATGCTAAAGAATATAAGCTATCTACTGAAACAAAAAGGCCCTGAAGTAAGGCATATAACCTTAAAATATGATCTTCTCTTTCTAAATCATTAACATCCTTAAAATATGCTTTTTGAATTTCATTTGTTATGTCCAATGCTTTTAAAGCGGCAGCTATACCATAATTTTTACTATTTAGATAAAAATTAATATCAAATTTATCAATTTTTCTTTCATTTTCTTTAATTAATTCAAGCATACTATCAACTCCTACTTATATTTTAGCATAATAAAAGGGATTGATAAATCAATCCCTCAAAAATTTTTTTATTCTAAATTTTTAACTTCTAATTCTTCAACTCTCTTTTGCTTACCGATATCTAGGTAATCTAAGAAATTTAATACTGCTAAAATGAAGCTTCCAAATACGAAATCAACAATAGCAATTACTAAAATACCAGTTTTGTTATCCTTAGATGAGAAATAGATATTTAATGCATGAAGAACAATTGTTAATAAGCAAAGAATACCAAAGAATACCATAACACCAGCAACGATTCCCTTAAATGTGTCAACCTCTGCTTGAGTTAATTGAGTAGTACCATTAACTACTAATCTTCCTGCTTCAAATTCTTCTTGTACTAATTGTTTTGCTGCACCTTGAATAGCAAAGAATATTATTGCGCCTAATAAGCCACCAATAATTGAAATAATACTTAAAACTTTTACTGCAATTTTCATAAACATAATCTCCTTTTTCTTAATTATTATACCATATTATTTTTATTTTTCATAATATTTATTTAACATATAGCTGATAAATTGAGTTGCACATCTTCCTGATAAAGAACCATAGCTCATTTCCCATATATTCGCTTCTTTAAAAAGTACTTCATCTTCTATTTTTATATCATTTCTTAAAGCTAATTCCTTAACCATCTTTTTAAATTCAGAAGGTGATAAGGCACTATAAAATATTTGAAGACCAAATCTATAAGCTAAAGATAGCTTTTCAGCTTCTGTTTCTCTTCTATGTAAATCTAAATTATCATCTGCGTTTTCCTTAATTAGATGCTTTCTATTTGAGGTTGCATAAATAAGCACATTATTAGGCTTAGGTTCAATTCCACCTTCAATGACACTTTTTAAATATTTATATTCAACCTCATCTTCTTCAAATGATAAATCATCCATATAAATAATATAATAATATGGTCTTGATTCTAATGTATGAATTATTTTAGAAATTTCTTCCATTTGATGCTTATATACTTCAATAATTCTTAATCCAGAATCAAAATATTCATTTAATAATGCTTTAATAGATGTTGATTTTCCTGTTCCTGAATCTCCATATAATAATACATTATTAGCTGGCATTCCATTTATGAAATTAATTGTATTTTCTTTTAACAATTTCTTTTGTTCTTCGTATCCAATTAAATCATCAAATTTAACATTTAAAACATTATAAATAGGAGAAAGCTTTCCATCTAAAACTCTAAATGCTTTATATAAAGACATGAATGCTAATCCTCTTTCTTTATAAAAGCTAAAAATAGCATTTTCAAATGATTCATATTTATCATTTATTTTTTTCTTTATTGTTTCAATAACCTTAGATACAGCTGTATCATTACCTTTAAAATCAAAATTAATTATTGGCTTTAATAATTCTTCTTTAGAATTATATAATCTAAAAAATTCACATAAATCTAATTTTGCTAATTCAATTATTTTAGCATTTTTATTTCTTTCAATAGCCCTTGTATATGGATTATCATTAAATATTAATACATAAATTAAATAATCCTGCCATAAATTACCATCAAGACCATTTTCTAAAGCAAAAGATGTTAATGCAGCAATAAAATCATTTGATAAATCACTATTTTCTAATGCCTTATTATATAAGTCTAAAACATTTTTATATTTTATATTATTAAATAAATAAAACATCCTTATTCCCCCTTAAAATCATTTGCCTTTGATTTTATTTCTTGTAATTCAAAACGATATTTTTGTTTAACTTTAGGGTATTTTATATGATCAACTTCTGATAAGAACATTTCTTTTTTTCTTACCCATAAAGACCCATCTCCATAAAGACGTCTATAAATAACCATTTCTTCTTTTGTTTCTGAATCATAAGCAACATCTATAACTAAATAATAATCGCCTTTAAAATGCTTATAAATTCCATTTATTTTTAATACATTCATTTTTTTATCACCCATTTTATTATACATTAAAAAAACTAAGATTAAAATCACCTTAGTTTTGTAATGCAAGATTATATTTCATCCATTTACCTTTATGCCATCTTATAGTGAAGATTATGGCTCTAATTAATTCATCTAATGCCATAGCAAGCCATACTCCTGGAATTCCAAAATTTAACACATATGGAGATGAAAAAATAAATCCACCTAATACAGCTACACTCCAACAAAATATAATTGCTGTAATTGTTGGGAATAATACATCACCTGACGTTTGTAGTGATCTAACATAAACAATATTAAAGGCTCTACCTAATTCTAAGGCTATTTCTATTCCCATAACTAATTTAGCAATTTTTAATAATTCAGGATCAGTAACTTTAAATAATATAAATAAATAATCACTTACTAAAAAGAATATTAAAGCAATTGTAACGCTAGATACAATTGAAATATTTCTTGTTTGTTTTACCTTCTTATCAACATCTTCTGTTAATCCAGCTCCAAGCTGCTCACCAATAACTACCTGCATGGCCTGTGAAACTGCAGATACAAACATATAAGTTATCATCGCAAGCATGGAAGCATATGTTTTGATATTTCCCATTTCAACATTGTTATTATTATAAATAACTACCTGATTAACAATTAATTGAATTATTACCTGGCTTGCTTGATAAGAAAAGGCTTCTCCTCCTGCAGGAGCACCAACTCTTACAAGCATCTTTAAGCTATTCTTATTTTTAACAAAAGATTTTATAGATAATCTAATACCTATTTTCTTAATATAAATAATTAATAAAATAATAAAGCCTATTATTCTAGATATTGTACTTGATAAGGCAACACCGACAATTGGCATATCAATTTTGGCAAAAACATTAATTAAAATAAAATTACCTAATACATTTAATACATTCATAATTATATTTGTAATCATTGATTCTTTCATATAATTATTCGCTTTTAAAAATGATGATAGAGTTGTAGCCATAATTTGAAATACAATTGAAGAACCTGAAATCATAGAATACATTATAGCATCATTTAAAGCCCGCTCTGGAGTATTTAATGCTTTTAGATAATATCTTGAACAAAAGACAATGAATAAAGTCATTAAGGTAGATAAAATAGTATTAAAAAAGAAAGCTGTTGAATAAATACTTCTTTCTCTATTTTTATCATTAGCTCCCCTATATTGAGTAATTAGAATAATAGAAGCTGATGAAAAAATAACAAAGAAATTTAAAATCATATTAATAACTACATTAGCATTTGTAATACCATTAACTGCATTTTTCCATTCTGACATCATTAATTGATCAGAATATCCAACAACAACCTGAAGCAATATTTCAATAAAAATAGGAATAGTTAATATTAACATATGCTTAAAAGATTTTAATTCTTTTCTTCTTTCTTCTGTCATTTCATCACCTTCTTTGAGCTTATAAATTATAAAACTTAATTTTATAAAATCAATATCTTTTTTAATGATAATGTTTTCTTATAAAATAATTACTCAAATATATGAAATTTTGTAGTTGAAGTTATATTTATAATGATATATCATTATTTAGTAAAGATTGGGAAAAAAGTTATGAAAGAATATATATCTAAAGAAGAAAAACAAGAATTAGAAAATTTATATCAAACATATTTAAATGATCCTAAGGTTAAAAGAATGCAGGATATTAGAATACATAGGGGATCTAATTGTTACATTCATTGCTTTAAGGTTGCTAAATTAGCAATTAAAAGAGCAATCAAAAGAAAGAAAGAATTAGATTTAAAGGCTATTTTAGTTGGAGCTATTTTACATGATTATTATTTATATGACTGGAGAACAAATAAAAAGCTTAAGAAAAAGCATGCCAAAAATCACCCTAAAATTGCTGCAGCAAATGCTAGAAGGGATTTTAATATTTCTCCTTTAGTAAATGATATTATTCTAACTCATATGTGGCCTTATAATTTTAAGATGTTTCCTAAAACAACTGAAGCAAGAATAGTTATGAATGCTGATAACCACATTGCCACTAAAGAAGCTTTAACAAGCATCAAATACAAATCAAAAAGAATTGATAAATATATGGATTATATTAAATCCTTATTCGAACAAAAGTAAAAAATAAATAAAATTATATTTTACTCTAAGAGGCATCATGCCTCTTTTCTTTTGTATTCTATATGTAATTACAATCTTACATATATTCTACAAGGTGATGTTAGACCTCTACTCATTTGAATACTTAATTCATTTGAGTTACATTTTCTTATTATATTTAATGCTCCATTTATATCTGCATTAATAATATATCCTTCTTTTGTTTGATATAATCCTCTTTTTAGCCTTTTTCCAGAATATATTCCTTTTGTTATTTCATCTTTATCAAGTGCGCTTGCTTTTGATGTATATGATTCGTTTATTACTTCTATTACTATTCCTTCAGATTCACTTTTTAATACTAATTTATTTTTAAATTTTGCAAGTGGCAATCCTACAAATTGTTGGTTTATTTTCTTTTTATCTTTTTTCTTCAATTCTTCATTTTTTATTCCAAATGTTTTTATACCTTTATTCCAGCCAACGATTATTTTACTAACTTTATTTATTTTAGCTTCTTTTATTATTAAGCTAACAGCTTTATTTATATAATCATTTATCTTATTATCTCTATTCTTTCTTAATCTATCTATCATTTTAGATTTATAGATACCACTTGAAAGTTTACTTTGGCATTTTGCTATCTTTTTATTGTATAAAACATTTATTGATTTTAAATATTTTCCATCTATTATAAATGTTTTACCATTACTTATAGCACATGCTGCTAAATTACTTATTCCTATATCAATTCCTAATATTTTATTCTTTATTCCTTCATATCTATTTTTATTTTCATAACTATATGAAAATTCTATTTTAAAATATTGTCCATTCCTATCAGGTATTATTCTTAATTGATGTATTTTATTTTTATATATCTTTTTTGGAATATTAAAATAAATATCTTTTATCTCAATATCTTTTATTTCATTAATAAATCCTTTTAATATTGAATCATCATTTAAATCTAAATTTCTAAATCTATTTGTTCTAAATAAATTAGAAACTGGTAATTTTATACATTTCTTATTATTCTTTTCAATTATTCTAATCTGATCTGTAATTAATGGATAATATCCTAATTTAGGTAAGTATTTAGGTAATTTAAAATTAGATTTCTTTTTGTTATATCTTATAAATGTTTCCATTGAATTATAAGCACATCTTGTAATGCATAATGTTTGGTATGTATTTATAATATGCGAATTAATATTATTCATAACAATTTTATTTAAATCAAATAAAGATGTTAAATCTTCATTATTAAAATATCTTTTTCTTAATTCAAATAAACCTGTATTATAAACATTTTTAGAAACATGACATAAGAATTGTAATATTTTAAGCATATTCTTATTCTTAACCTTATAATGATAGCTTATTGTTTTAAACATAATTTCACCTCCTTCTAAGGCAATTATAACACTTAACTAGACATCATTTATGTCTAGTAATTTTTTTCATAAATTTTCATAAAAAATTTGTGTATACTCAAGTTAGGGGGATATTCAAAATGTAATTATGGAAAACTAACATTTGTTCAACTAGATATATAGAAATCTAAAAATAATAAAATTTAAGCTATTTAATAAAAATAGAAACTCCTAGTAGCTCTAGGATTTTTCGACTTATTGCTTCAATATGAATATCAATATACAATTTCCTAATACATAAAAAAGAGCCTAGACTTTAAATTCTAGGCTCTTTTCATATATTCATTTTATTTAAAATTAGATTTCCATTTGGTTGTCTTCTACTATTTCATTATTATCTTCAGATATTGAATCTTCGAATGATTCATTTACTTCCTTATCTAAATCAATGATTTTTGTTTTTTTAACCTCTTCTTTGACCTCATAATTCATATCTTCCATATCAAATTCATTTTCATTCTTATCATTAATTGCATCATTATATTCATCAATCATTTTATTTTCTTTACGAATAGATTCTAAAATTGCATTACATAATATAGCTCTACTTTTTTGAGTACCTTTTAAGCCATCTATAAGATGCTTATCAGGAAGAGGATAATTCGTATCAAAGCCAGGGAAAAGATGCTTTAAATAAGCAGTTGCTGCTCTTTCTAATGTATCTTTTCTTCCATATAATGGACTCTCTGAATCATTGAAGCCCTTGTAGGCTGTAAGTAAATTTTTTCCTGCTGTTGATGTTGTATTAAACATTCTTGAAAAGAATCCTGGTTTTGTATCATTAACCGCATTAGATAATGCTTCTCTATCACCAAATTTTGCTTCTAAACGATTCTTAATATGCAATAAATTTGTTTCTTTATCATCCATATCCAAATATAAGTCTTGTTTTTCAAGAGTTTCTAAATTATTTTCATAAAGGCTAAGCTTTTGATTATCAATTCCAGTCAATATATCATTTTTATTTAATTTGTCATTAAGCTTTGCTATCTTTTGATTTACTGCTAATTTTAAATATAATTCTGGATTATTCATGAAGCGATATAAATTTTTATTATTTAAGACATTGCCATAAGGTTTAAGATCAGCTGCTTCTTTTTCACTTTCAGAATACATTGAGCTATTATCATTAATTCTATCAGCTTTTTCTTTCATTTCTTTATATTCTACAATTGCATCTGCAATTTTCATTCTTGCAATATTAATAGCTTCATCAAGTGAACAACCTGTATATTCTCTATGAGTTAATATATATTCTTTAACAAATTCTAATTTGTCATCCATATCCTTAATCTCATCAATTCTATTAGAAAAATCAGCCATTGATTTATATTTTAATTTTTTTAATTCTTCTTCAAATTCTTTAGTCATTATTTTTCCCACCTTTTAAATAGATTATTTTCTTTGATAATATAATAACATATTGATTGCCACAAACCTGCAACAAAAAAGGATGCCTTTTGGCATCCTAAATATGTGTGTTATTGTGTTATTGCATTTTCGTTTACAACTTCATTGTTATCTTCAATACTAACTTCAATTTCTTCATCTAAATTAGTATCTTTTTTAACATTTTCTTGGAATACATCATTATCAGCTGCAAGCTTAATTTTTGATTCTTCCATCTTTTGATTTAAATCCATTTGGGTTACTGCCCCAATTAGAGTATGACAAAATTCTACTCTACGCTTTTCGTTTTCGCTTAATTTATCGAAATTTCCATCCTCAGGAAGCTTATGTTCAACATATTTTTGAGCATAAACCTTTACACCGCTTAAATCACCATAAGTTATACTCTTAGGATCTGTTGCGGCTTCTACTGAAGCTATTAAAGCCTTATATTCTTTTGAAGATGAATCAAATTTTCTTTCGAAATAGCCACCCTTATTTGCATCTAATATTTCAGTGATACTCTTACCAGCATTTCTTCCGTTTGTTTGAGTATTTAAATCATTAAATGCCTTAACAAAATTATCTCCTGTTTGCTTATAGAAAATATCGTGAGTTTCTTTAAAGCCATTATCTAGGGAATCAAAAGTTTCAAGCAATTCGCCTTTATAATTTGTTCTTAATAAATTAGGTTCATCCTGATACTTTTCAACAAAGGATTTAACAGGATCATTTAAGAACTCCATAACCTCTTTACGTTGATTCTTATCAAAATTTAATAAATTAATATTATTTATATAAATATAATCTTTTATATATTCTTTTGCAGCAACGAATAATGTAGATGGTTCAATATGATCTTCTAAATCTATATCTGTAGTTGAATCATTTCTTCTTTCTACATATAGCTTTACTCTTTCAGCCATATAATCTTTTAAAATGCCCATAATCCTTCTTGTTTCGTTAAGAGGATTTACATCTTTCATTATGTTCATTTTAAGATTATAGGCCTCTTTTTTATCAATAAGAGCTCCGTCATCTAAGAAATAATTTTTAGAAAGCATTAATAAATTATCTGTATCATTACCTAATGCAAATAAATTCTTAATTGATTCCATATCTGGTTCATCATTTTCTGTAAATAATGTTTTACCTGAGTGATTATACATATGGACTAAGCTCATAGAAGCACCAGATATGATGATATTATTATTTGTATTTTCATCAAATTCTGAAGCATTATTTAAAAATTCAGCACCTCTATTAGCACGTTTATAGCCTTCTAATGTATTTGTATAGGCAAAAACATCCATTACAGCGATGTGGGCAATTCTTTTACCTAAAGCTATAGGATTACCTTCAATATCATCCTTAGGAAGAAGATATTTTTCATCTATTTCCTTAGAAAGCTTCTTAGCCCCCATCAAGAAATATTTATTTGGATTTTCCATATATTCTTCAATTGAAACACCTGCTATTTTAGCTGCGCCCTTCAATTGAGCAAAGCCACTTAATACTACACCTGGGGCTGCATTTTCATAATCCCATCTTTTTGGAAGGTTTTGCATAAAGTTTTCTAATTTGGCTTTAGAATCTTGGACTCTGCCTGAATATAAATTAGCATTTAAGCTTACTTTAGATGTATCAAAATTTTCTTTAATATAAGATAAAACATCATTATAATTCTTTGTAACTTCTTTTAATTCTTGAACTCTTTTAGAAATATTTTCTAATGCTTCTATCTTATCCTTTGATTCAACCAATTTATTATAAGCAAGTAAAGATTCTTTTAATTCAGTAGTCTTTAAATAATAATCTGTAAATCCATATTCTTTATACCGAGATTCACCAACAACACCATCAGGAATTAATCCTTTAGATGTGACTAATTTATCAAGTTCTAATACCTTTTTCTTAAATTCTTCATTATAGATAGGTTTTTCATTGATGAATGGAAATAATGCTTTCTTTTGTTCAGGCTCATCAGCTTTAAATGAAACAGCATTCCAATTAGTTTTTAGTGATTCAACCTTATCAGAATCAGCCCCTATATCTTGGGCAAATTGCTTAACGTGAGCTTTTGCTTCTTTTTCTCTTACTGAATTGATATTATCAATTAAATCATTAACTGTTTCAGTATCACTTTTGATAATCAGTTCATCATTTGCATAAGTTAATGCTTCTTTATATTCATTAATTTTTGCAGAAGTGATATTTAATTCATCAAGCTCATTTATAACTTTAGTTGTTAATTTTTCAAATGGATGATTTTCTTTTGGTCCAGTAGGTGCGAATTTTTTAAATCTTTGTAAAAGCTCTTCAGTTTTTTTCTCACCAATTTTTTCTTCTAAGGTATCAAGCATTTTTTCATAATCTATTCCTTTTACATCAATTGTAACAGTTATTTTAGAATAAGATGCTTGAGGTATAGTTTCTGAATCTCCTGGAAATGTTTCCTTATTTTGCTCCATAAAAGCCTTATAGGCTTCATCATTACCAAAATAATATTTTTTATCATTTTGAATTTGGTTGATAAAATAATTCAAATATGGAAGCTTCTTAATATTACCGTAGATGTTATCGTAGGTAGTTTCACCCAAATAATTTTGTTCTTGCTTGTTTTGAAACTCCACCATTTCATCATAGTTCTTTTTAATAGCATTAAATAATTTTCCCATAAGAAACACCTCTTCATAATAATTTTAGAAAACTAAAATTAATTTATTTACTCTCTCCAAACAATCTTTTTGCCTCTTCTGATGCAATGATTGAAATATTTGTTCTACTTGTTGGTGAAGTAATGATAAATGCATTACCTCTTGGATTGTTAACGATTTGATCTTGCTCAACCTCATTAATTTGACCAGCCTTATCATATAATGTACATAAATCATCCATATCATTTGGAGAAAGTGCAAATATAAATGAATATTGACAGGCGTTGATAATAGCAGTTGATTTTCTAATAATTTCTTCACTACCAACAAAGTCTTTAATATTTTGGGTAATAACAATTTGCATACCATTATATTTTCTGATACGCTTAGCTAGCTGATACATAAAGTCTAAGGCAACAGGGTATTTAGGATCAATAAATACATGGGCCTCATCAATTGCAACAACTATCTTTCTGTTTGTATTGTGCTTCATGTTGAAGTCACGGTTTTTAATAATTTCATTATCTAACCACTTTAAAACCATAAGCATTTGCGCATTAGCAATAACTTGGTTTTTATTAGCTAAAAGTGATTGGAAATTAAATACTGTAAAGTTTTCCTTAACTGATAATGTAGATTCACCATTCCAAAGATTTGCATTTCTACCATCACCTGCAAATTTTGAAATATAATTATGTAATATTCTTAGCTGAGTAACATCATAATCAACCTTAGAATTATTTAATTTTTTATCAATAATTTCAAATAATTCATCAAATGTTGGATAATCCTTTGGTCCTAGCTTAGAAAAATCTGTTTTTGCAGAAATATTTTTTGATTTATATAAATCAACAATTACATTATTTAAATATTCTAGTGCATCTGAAGAAATACCATCAAGTGCTACTCTAAAGAACTCTTCTAAGAATTGTAGATGGACTGCGAAATTATTAACCTTTGATTCACTTCCAAGCTCGTCACCTTCAAGTGTAGTGATAACATGGAATGGATTAATTCTTCCTTCTGCTGCAGTACCAACATCAATTAATCTACCACCTAGATTTTGAGCAAGGATTTGGTATTCATTTTCAGGGTCAAGAATAAATATTTTACAGTTTTCAGCGCATAGCTGTGTCAAGATAGTCTTAGTTGCATAAGATTTACCAGAACCTGATTTACCCATGATTACCATGTTGGAATTAACTCTTTCAAAATTACGTTTGAAAAAGTCAACTACTACAGGATAATTATTTTCAGTACCTAAGATACAACCTGTTTCATCCATTAAATTTGATAAAACAAATGGGAATACAGCAGCAACTGAATTAGAATGAATAGCACGTTGGAAGTCTGTCATTAAATCTAATTTAGATAAATTTGTTGAAACAAAGGCTGAATTTTGTCTAAAGTAATTATCAACAAGCTCAAATCCTTCTTCAGCAAATATTCTTCTAACGCTTTTCTTCATATTCTTAATTAAACTCTTTTCAGTCTCACCATTAAGGAATAATGTTATATGTAATGTAACACCAAATAATGTTTCATTATCATTTTGAAGCATTCTTAAAACTTCAATTAAAGTCTCAATATGAGTTTGCTTATCGATAAGTGATGATGCCTTATAGCTGTGTTCAGTTTGAGCTGCAAGCTCTTGAACTGATCTATCAATCATCTTAACAGCTTTTTGCTTTTCATATGGAGATAAATTCATAACAATTTTTGTGTTAGGAATATTAAAAATCTTATATCCCCAAGCATTAATTACAGATATTGGGAAATTCTTAACTGTAAATGTAAAGCTTTCCTCACCGTCAATTACTGATGAACGTGGTTTAAATTCAACAGTATGAGGACAAACCCAACTCATTAATTCTTCATCAGCTATAACATCTAAATCCTTTTCATTGAAATTTTGTGTATAGTTATACTTTAAGAATAATGCTAATTCTTTATTATCTAGTATATGTGAAGTCATTCCAATGTTTTGGAAAGTTAATATTGCGTCATTAAGTATTTCATCAATAACTGCTTTATTTTGATCATATACTACTAAATAATAGAATGGTTTGATTACTGGATTTTCTGTAGATAAATCGTCATACACACGAATTCTATCGTTAATTATAGCAATTCTTGCTGTTAATTCATCTTCTGTTAATTCACCATTATCGAATAAAAGCTGAAGGCTTTCTTTCTTCTTTTCTTCATAAGCTACATATTGCTCGAAGCTTAATTTTCTATCAATTTTTACTAAAGATGCTTTTGTATGATCTACTATTTCTCTAATAATCTTACCAAAATTTTCATCGATCATTTGATTTTGTCTAAATTCTGATAATAGACCAAATTCTCTAGGATCAATTTGTAATACACCAGCTGAATAAGCTGCATATTCAATATAGCCATCTTTAATATCCTTATATGGTAAATAATTATCAATATTTGTTTGAATCTTAGTATCATCTTTAGAATATTTTTTTACACTAAAAATATATTTTACAGAATAAGCTATAAATACATAGAATCTTTGTCCTTCAAATGGAGTAAACAAACCAACTGCTAAGGCTAAGACAACTATCATTAAAAAGTATTTTGTAAAGCCAATGTTTGTAGCAGATAATAAGACAATTAAGCCTAAAAAAGAAAGTCCTATTATAATATCTATTATTGATATATTTTTAAAAAATTGAATCTTAATTTTTGCGGTTTTAGGAATTATTCTCATAAGCTACACCTACTTTTTATCAGCATTATTGTTTTGATTATTCAAAACATTCTTTTCAATCATCTTATTACCAATGTTGTTATTAGCATTTCCCTTGTTGGCATTATTTTGACCACCTTGGTTATTGTTATTCTTTTGACCTTCAATAACATTTTTAACATTTGATTGACCACCTTGATTACCAGGACCATTTAGTGAACGCTTATACTTTTCACCTTCAACTAAATTTTCACGAGTTTGCTTCTTTTGAGCTAAGCTCATCTTACCGTAATCTCTATCAGTCTTAAATCCGAATCTTTGAGCTACTGCAGAACCAAGACCATGTTGTTGAGTATCCTTAAAGAAATTCATTGCACCTCTTGTTGCAGTAAATGGTGATTTAAGGATTGAACCAGCAGCTGATAATGCTCTCATACCGATACCACGCATTTGAGCTGTTGCGATTGCATTATCTCTAAGTTCATTAGAACCAGCACCTTGAGAAATTAAATTACCAATTAAGGCCATTAATCTATTCATTGAAACAGCGCCACCAACCATAATTGCAATCTTCATTAAATTATTTAAATAATAATTATCAAAGAATACTAAATTATCGCTTGTGATAGCTCCAATTACAAGTGCATATAGATTAATACCAATTATACATCCGTAGCCAGTCAAGAATTTAACTAAAAATTGATCTCTCCATAATTTAAATCTTTGACCATCATCAATAACTGCAGTTGACATTGAAATAGGGCAAATAACAAATAATATAACAATTGATATTGCACGGTCAACGAACATTAATAATGCTGATGCTAAAGAAATTAATATTGCAATACCACCAATCCAGCTAAAGAAGAAATCGTAATCCTTTAAATTTACGAAATCTTTAACGCTTGATGTTGATGTATATTTGAAGCTTTCTGATAAATAGAATGTTTCTGATACACCATCATGTCTTGCATCCATACCAAAAGCACCTGCTAAGAATCTACCTAAGCCATCCGGGCTTCCACCAAGTGTTGCTTGGTATAAAGATCTCATTAAAACGTTTGTTAAATAGATTAATACAACCATTGCGGCAGGAATAAAGATGAAAGTAAGTAAAGTCTTACCAACTTTTACTGTAATTTGCCGTGGTGTTAAGTTATCTTTTTCGCTAGACATTGATCTTATCATGGCAAAAACAGCAAATATAAATACTAAAATTACTCCAATTATAACCGCAGATACAAATCCAAAATAAATATTTCTATTTCTTAATAAGAATGTCATAAAATCCATTTCGACATTTTGATATCTTACAGGTTCAATACCACATAGCATATTTGCACAAGAAAGCAATCCATCAATTATACTATATATTGATTTTGAAATACCATATAAAAGGTCCCACACCCAATTAAACATAACTAGACCCTCCTAAACTGCTCTTACGAGCAAATTAATAAATGAAATATCTACAGGAGTCATATTTCTATTTAAGGCTGAATTATTTTCAATTCTTAAATATAAATAGCTATTCTTTTTAGCATCAAGGTTGCCATCTTTAACATATGACTCTCCGATATCTAGTGTTTGATGAAATCCTTCAAATACAAAACAATAATCACTGTCAAATATTTTAGAAACATTTGTTGATGATGAAGCAACACGTGCTTCCTTTGCAGGATCTGCATATGTTTCTGTATCAGAATCTGCCATCTTCTTTAAATCTCCCTTATTAGGGCAACTGCTAGAATCCTTAAAATAAAATGCACTTGCTTCAAGTTTAATTCTAGCATCAGCAGTAGAATCAGCATTAGTTTTTACATAAAGAACTATGCTTTCTATCTCTAAATTGCTTTTAAAAGGTATAACGATATAAACATATTTTTTTAATGCTACCTCGTTTTCACTTTTTTCACACTTGAGATATTCCATGATATAGTCGTTAGTTATAGATTTTTCCAAATCATATGAGACTTCTTCAAAATTTGAATTGTCCTCATAAATTCCGACTATATCATCAATATCATCATAAAAATCTTTAAAACCATCACCATCTTCTTTATCATATTTTCCTAATTCAGGGTTACAACCTGTTAAGAATAATAATGAAGCTAGAATTGGTGAAATGAAAAGGCAGCAAATAATTTTTTTAAAAATCTTCCTTTTCATAATAACTACTTCCTAATACTAAAAGTTTGGATATTCGTAGTTCTTATACCAGCTTGTGAATAATCTTACACCAACTTGAACGGCAACAAGTAATACGAAAATTAATACGAAACCAATAATTGCATTCTTTAAGCTATTTCTAGCCTTTTCATGCTCTTGTGGATCTTCAGCCTTAGCGTATTTAACACCTAAAATAATTACCCATACAGTTCCTAAGGCACCAACTACACCTAATAATACTGGTACTACTACACCTAAAACATCTGTTAAAGGTTTTACTACTTGATTTAAATCCTTTTCTGAAATTCCTGCTAAAATTGCGTTTAACATAACAACACATCTCCTTTTTTTATTTGAAAATTTTTTTATATAACAATATGCTTATATTTTGCATATTATCACCTATTTATTAGAATCATTTTTTACTCTTGTGTGATATAAAAGGCCGATTCCTATGCCTGCGATAACAACTAAGCATGCAATTACAATAAATGTACTTGTTGCAGCATTGGCAATTTGCTTTCTAGTGAAGTTATATTCAACTTCTGCACCAGATACAGCTTTAATAACTATTCTATAATTACCACCTGTTGTAATTTCAGGGACAGCATTAGAAAGTGAAACATCTGTTGTATTCATCAATACACCATTTTTATAGATTTCAACTACATCTCCACTCTTTAAGCCTTTAATGCTTACATTTCTTGAAGTTACACCACCATCTTCAACACCAGATAATGTTGCAGTTGGAGGAGTATCATTAATTGTAACTGAGAAATTGAATGTTGTTGTTGAATTTATAGATGATACAACTACTGCATAATCACCATTTTCAGTTAAAACAATTGGTTTTCCTTCTTCAGCTTCGATTGTTTGTCTTTGACCATTTAATAATGTATGCCATATTTCAGTTATAACAAAATCAAATGGTGCTTGATACTCAAATGAAATCAATGGATTATTAATAATATAGAATCCTGCATATGCTTGATTACCAACTAAATCCTCAATTATTAATTCCCAGTGACCTGTTGTTGTAAATTGATTAGATTCATAATCAGTTACAAGATTACTATTTTTAAATACCTTAACAATCTTTGATTCATCTGTTGCTTCAAATGTTACTGATGCATTATTAATTACACTACCCATGATAATTTCTGCTTGAGTTGCTGTATTTGTTAAAGTATAGTGATTAATACTCTTGTGGTTAATTACATAAGTGCATCTGTTTCCTGCGATATCTTCAACTATAAATTCATATCTTCCATCCTTATAGAATGTAGAACCTGATTTATAAGGAACTCTATCAGCATTATCAACACTTACATAACCTGTTAATTCATCACCAAACATAACAATGATATTATTCTTTGTATAAGTATCATTACCAACAATTATTTCTTTCATAAGTGATGTATCAATTTTTACATCAGCTCTATAAAGTTCAGCTCTAAATTCTAAATAATTACCATATTCATCTAAATATGAGATGTTATATCCAAATGAACCATTTCCACTTGAATTACTAAATTCTAATATCTTTGGTTCATCTAAAGATACAATTGCATCATCAATTTTAAATTCATATCTTATACTAGTTGTTTCAAATTTTAATACATAATTTGAATAGAAATTTTGTTCAAGTGCCATATTTAAATCATATATAGCAAATGCATTGTTTTCAGCAACTGTCTTTCTACTTAAAACTAAAGCTGGAGTGTTGCTGAAATGAATAGTTTTAGTTCCAACATCACCATATTTATTTTTGAAATATACGATGTAATCACCATTACCATCAATACCAATTGATGAGAATAAATTATCTTCATCAACTATCTTATTTTCTGAAATATTATCATATAAGACCTTAAGATCATTTTCACCAAACTTATATGCGATATATTCAACACCTTCTGCATTTACTGCAGTAAGTGGTGTGCTTGTATATCCTTGATCTTTCAATAAAGCATTTTCTGTATAACCAGTTAACCATGCTTCATCAAATAAGAATGATGAATCAGTCATAATACTTATCTTATATTCTTCTCTAACATCATTTGAACCAATGACAGCAACTGTATGCTCACCTTGCATATAAACTTCAAGGATTGTTACTCCACCTTCATATACACCGGCATATTCTGAACCATCGATTTCAAATGATGCACCTTCGTTATTGTATACATTAAATACAATACGAGAATTTGAATAAATTACATTTTCGCTACTCAAGAATTCTGTTGATGAACCATCCATATAAACAGCATTAACTATTGTTTTAAATGAATCAACCTTACAAATAATATATTCTTTTGTAATATTGAAAATATTTGTAACAGAAATCTTATAGAAGCCTTCATTTATTCCTAATAAAGCTTTTTTAAATGCGCCATTTTCATAAACAACTGTTAATTTATCAATTGTAGAATTTTCTGAATATCCAAATGATATAGTTGTAATATTAGGATTTACTTTTGGATCTATATTAAGAATTCCTGAAATATAGATATATTTTGATTCATCCTTAATTTCAACTTCCATATCACCTGAGAAAATTTTAACTTCAGGTTGTTCTTTTGAAAATGATGCTAAATAATAGCTTGGGAATACTGTATTACCTGCATTATATAGCATTTCTACATTGATTATAGGTTGTTCATTATCTTCAATTTCTTTAATCTCAAATTTGAAAATAGGCTTTTTCTCTTCAATCATAAATGATATTACATAATAATCAGTTTCTAATGCTTTATACCATGTTTTTTCATTTATATTAGTATCTTCAAGATTAAGTGAGAAATCTTCACTTTCAACAAATTCTGCAACCTTAGTTTCAATTATTTGATTATTTTCATCCCGTGTTTTTTCAATTACGCATACATAATAACCATATTTGATAACTTCGCCATCATATGTAAATATGATTGTTTCTTTTCCAGTTGGAGTTTCAACTAAAACTCTATGTTCTCCTGGATATAAGTACTTTATAACTATGTTATTATTTCCATATGCTTTTTCATTATTAACAAGTTCTAAATCATCAATTGTAGCTTTTGTAATAGGTTCATTTGTATTAGTAAATGTGAATTTTCTAACATTGCCTAACATATCTGAAACTGTAATTTCATAATAACCAAAACTATTAATAATTAGCTTTTCTTCATTATCAAGATCCATAGAAATAGGTTGACCATTTCTTGTAATTGTAAAGTTTTTAATCTTTGATGGATCTGCAAATTTTAATACGATGTGGCCACCGTTTATTACAGCACCATCTTCAAATACTTTTTCTGATTCAGATGAAGTTGAATAAGCTAATGTATCTACAGTAACTCTATCATTTTCATTAATATTAGTTAAATCAATTTTATCGAAGGCTGAAGTTTTTATTACATTTCCTTCGGCATCAAGTTCAATATATTGCACGAATGAGTTTCCTACAAATGATGCATATACACTAGGAGCTTCATTATCAACTTTGACTATGAATGTATGATCATTTTGTGGTAATGATTCATACCATACTCTAAGTCTAAAGCTTGCAAGTCTATTAATAGATACTGTACTTGTTGCATCTGAATAAGTATAATCACCAGAATTCAAATCTAAAATTTCATATTGTACTTGGTCTTCACCATATTCTGTAACAAATTGGAATCTAATCATTCTTGATGTATAAACATTAGTTATTCTTGAATTATTTGGATCATCAATCATTGTCATACTAACAATATTATTAGGATCGTATTTACTATATGTTTCATCACTTCCTGAATAATACCAAATTATCTCAGGAATCTTAAAAGCAAATTCTGCAGTTTCATTTACTTCATTTCCGTAAATATCAACTACCTTTATTCTATAAATACCAGGTTCATTAAACATTTTAGTTTCAGCGTATTCTGTTGTTACTAAAACTTCGTTACAATAAACCTCATATGAATAAATTTCACTTTCATCTCTATCATATACCTTTACAATAACACTTGTTTTAGAATCATTTTCCTTTGCCTCAACTACAAGTTCACTATTTGATAATAATACAGTATAAGTTGCAATATTACCTGAACGATCTCCAACTTGAATATAATAATTCTTCTCTTCTAATTTTCTATCTTTAATTCTATTTCCAGTTTCGTCAACAAAATCAGAGGCATATAATACTTCAATTAAATCCTTATTTGGATAAGAGAATATAGCAATATATGCTAAATCGTCTACTTCTTGTTGATAATTTGCTGATGTTGTAAATCCTTTAATAATGAATGTATCACTTGAAAAATTTACAACTGAACCATCAAGAGTCATTGGATTATCGCCTATTACAACATCAATAGCAGGAATTGATTTATCATAATAAATATAATATTCACTTACACCTAAATCTCCATATTCACGTAATAAGTATGGTCCTGATGATTGATTTGGAAGAAGCTCAGATAATTTCATACCATCTGTTGCATTTATTTCCTTCCATGTTAAATTATTAGGATCTTCTGTTGGAGCATATTGATAGAATAATCTAGTTGAATCATTAACCTTAATTTCTAAATTAGTTGCTAAAGCATATTCATGAGTTTCATCACCAATTTTGATTTTTACTACATTCTTATAAATATCTTTATCACCATCATATTTAGCTTCAGAAACGAAATTAGTTAAACCAATCATATTCTTAGTTGCTACTTCTTGAGCTGCATGAATTTGAGTTGATGCAAGATAAGGAGCACCTGTTCTTTGGTTTAATGTTGCTTCTTCAACTAAATAAATAGTTTTACCTGCATTAGTTATTCTATTAACGACCTCAGTCATAGCATTTGATAAATTAGTTGGAAGTGCATTAATATTAATTCCATCTTCTAATTTACCATTACCATAATAGTAATATGCCCATCCAAAGGCTGAAGCTGTGTTTTCCCAAGTATTTTTCTTATATCTAATCCAAAGCTGTCCTTCTTGAGCAGTTACTGTCTCACCACTTGCTTTAACAAAAGAAGTTGATGTAGAACCACTATTAAGTAAGCTTGCTAAACTTGGAGTTAGCTTAGTTAAATGTAAATCTTGTAATTCCATGAATTTTACATATTTCTTTGCTTCATTAACGTTTGAGAATGATGGATAAGTTGAACCACCTTCAGCTTTATTTAATTCAGCATCATATGTAGCACCATAAGGATATGAAATTACTGTTGATCCACCTTCATCAAGATAATAATATCTTTGATCTTGAAGTTGGAATACCTTGTTACTTAATACTAAGTCTGTTAATATTTTTTCTTTATTAATATTATTATCTTGTTTATTGTTTGTAATATAAAATTTAATGTTATTTGCTACTCTATCAACCTTTGTTTCACCAACAGTACCTGTAATCATAGGAACAATATCGTAAAAGCCAGGTTCTAAGTTAGTTAGTGTAACTCTAAATTTATCTTCTCCAGCTTCTATTTTAGTTTTTCCATTTATTAAAACTGAGAATACTGCACCATTAGTTATATCAGCTCTTGCATCAGAATTTTCTGCTACATCAGCAACATCTATATAAATATCTTTTTCTGCTGCATTTTCTCCAATAGTTGATTTATCAAACACATCAGCAGATACATTAATATCATTAATTAATGTATATCCTTTTTTATCTGTTTCTGCAATAGGTGTATTAAGGGTTGTTTTAAATAAATCTCTTGAATCAAATATTACTTTTATAGAATTTGTTGTTGTTTTGTTTCCTGCAACATCTTCTATATAAAATTCTGCATCAAATTCAATTCTTGAAAAACTATTATCAGTTAATATTTTTTTAATATCAGCATCATTTATATTTGAACTATATTTATAAATAGTATTTGATTCATTTTCTTCAATTGCTATTTTATCTTGAAGAGCTTCTACCTTATTACCATTTTTGATTATTTGAATCAAATTTTGCTGAGCTGCTCCATCCTTATCAGTATATTTAAGTCTAACAAATACATTATCTACAGCTGTTGACTTATTTGTTAAATCTAAAATAAATGTTTTATTTATTAAATCATTTGGATCTGGATGCATTTGATTTGCAAGTGGTGGATCACCATCAAGATTATAAGGTCCAAATGTTTTAACATCTGTAAGTCCATAATCTGATACAGCATATGCATGCAGATAATATGTACCACTATCTATTCCTTCTGATTCATTCTTTACAAGTGTAATAGTAAATGAACCATTTTCTTCAGGAGCAAATTCATGTACATTCTTATATAATTCAGCATTTGCAAGTTCTACAGATGTATAAGCTGTTCCATCTTCCTTAAGCAATGCTTCATTTTTATCTATTGTGTAATATAATTTACCATCCTTAAGTTCCTTTTGACCATTATTATTAATAGATATTAATAAATTATAAATATTATGAGGACTTGATGATGATTCAGATGAATTATCATCTAAAGCAATTGTTGGCTTTAATAAATTAACCGCACCATTTAAGAAAGTTATACTTCTTTCTTGATCTGTAAATTCTTTAGTTAATCTATTATTAGTTACAACTTTAAATTCATCTAAATTATAAGCTAAATCACCAATGTTATCTGTTGGGAATTGGTATTTAACATCTCTAATATTTTCTTGAGGTGGATCTACTGTGTAAACTAATGTATCAGTATAATTACCTTCTAAATAATTAGCATATACATAATTTGATGTACTATTATTGAATGTAACTGTTAGATGGTTGCTACCAGAATCAGTTCTTGCCATCATAACAGGCTCATCAAATCTAATATAAATCTTTAATTTACCAGTTGTACTTAGCTCAGAATCATCAATAAATTCACCTACAACTTGAGGAGTTGTTGAATCAACTAAAGCTAAATATTCATGAACATATCTTACTTCTATATCATATTCTTTGTTGTCATTATATACTGAAAGACCAGTATCAATAACACCATTATATGGCTCAATTTTAACAGCACCAGCTGTTATAAAGCTATTTTTATTAGCAAACCATTCATCAGTTTGTTGATACCATCTAATTGTTCTAGCTTCACTCTTTACAGAAATATCATCAACATTTAATGTTTCATCATCATCGTCATACGGATTTTTTTTATCAATAATAATTCGCTTGATTGTTTTAGGTTGTATTTCTTCGGCTTTATAATCAATATCACTCCAGAAAAAATCCTGTTCAAAATTTCTAGTCGTAGCTTTTACATATAAAGCTGTACCTGGACAATTATCATTCTTATTGTAATCGCCATTCATTTTTTCGATTAATTCTTTGTTACCATATTTTAAGTACATATGTGTAGTATCATCATTTGTCCAACCAGATGAATTAGCACATTTTCTCATAGTGTATGTTCCATAAGCTGATGCAATTCCTTGATTGATAAAAACATTAATCCAATTTGCTGTAGTATCATTGTTAAAGGTCATACCATGTTCCCAAGTCTTCCAAGAGGCCTTACCATCAATATTATCTTTTCCTTTATTATATTGAGTCTGTGGATATTGGAAATCTTTAAAATATGCATAAGCTTCACCAAAATGTGTTGCAGTATCTTGAGTATTACCAGTTACTATTTCTGCTTTAAAATTATATGGTAAATAACATTTAGCTGTACTTTTTTCTGAATTAACTGTAGCGTTACTTGCCTTTTCAATTACGAATTTAAAATATCTACCATAAATATTTTTTTGATCATATGTTCTTATTTTTTCTCTACTTTCAGGAGTAACTAAGCACTTAATTGAAACCTTGTATGATAATTTTCCATCACTACCATATTTAGCTCTAACAAGTGTATTAACATTGACATAATCTAAACCAGGAATTGCAGTACCGCCTTCTGTGTGAATAAATACACTAACTTCATCTCCTGCTTTTCCTTCACCAACAATTTCTACTATAACTAATCCAGAAGCATCAGCTTCAACTACTGAGTCTTTCAAATAAACAGTATTTGATGATTCTGCATTAATGTTAATTCTAAATACTGAAAATGAAGTTACAATCATCATTAGGAGTACTATAGCAAAAAATATTCTTTTAAACATATTATTAGTTTTCATCTGCCACATCCTCCTCTTCTAAAGATATTTCTCCACTAGCTATCATCATACAGAATTCTTGGAATGAAAGCTTAGAATTCTTCTTTTTAAGATTTCTATAAACATTCATTATTTCTGTTTGAGTTAAGCTTGAAGATTTCTTTTTAGTTCTTTCTTTCTTTACAGGCTTTTCTTTCTTTTCTTCCACTTTTGTATCTACTACATCATTTGTCATATCTTGAGTAGTATCTTTTAGTGGTTCTTCTTTTGTTTCTTCCACTTGATTATCTACTGTATCATTTGTCATACCTGGAGTAGCATTTCTTTGTGGTTCTTCTTTTGTTTCTTCTTTTACATTTAATCCACTAAATCCTTTTTGATCATTATTTTCATTAGATTTTTGAATTAATGCATTATTTCTCTTTTTAATATCATAGAATATTGCATTTTCATTAAAGTAATGATCTTCTAATTCTGATTGATCCATCTTTCCGATTTTATAAAGCGGAACCTTAAATGATGGAGTAAAATAAGTCTTTAATGGGTAGTTACCAAATGTAACAATAATTGAATGTCCTATATCACCAGGGTGATTAAGTCTTTGTAATTCTGATGGATAAATAAGTGGTCTTGTTTGTAGTGATGTTGAATAATTTGTTTCACTATGGGCTGTACCACTTGTTGAAGATGTTTGAATAGTGATATTACCACATAATTCACTATATTCCTTACAAGTTCCCATATCGTTAGAACCGATAAACATCTTAATACCACAGTTACCTTTAATAATTTCAGCGACATTATCACCATATACATTATTAAGCTGTGAATAAGATTGAACAATCATTGTAAACCAAATCTTTCTAGAACGACCTACTGTAATAAATTTATCGAATTTAGAAATCTTTGGCATATTACCAAATTCATCCATGATGAAGTATACATTTCTTGGTAAAGCTAGCTCTTCAGTTTCTGATGCAACCTTAATTAATGTCTTATAAATATTTAAAATAAAGATTGCTGCTAGATTGTGTCTTGTATCCTTTTCATCAGGAATCTTTAAGAATAAAGCTGTTGGGTGCTCTGCAAGTGATTCTGCTGTAAAATCAGAAGTTGACGTTAATGCACAAACACCTGTATCATTAAATAATACTAGCTTATCATAAACAATTGACATATATGAAGCTCTTGTTGATGGAGCTGCATCTGTTACTTGCTTTGATAATGAATAAGCTTTAGATAAAGGGCTTCTTCCTTTAAAATACATTCTTAAATCTTCATAATCCTTATTAGAATTTTGTAAGATCTTAGTTAAGTTAAAGAAATTGAATTTGTCCTTTGTCATTTCATTTGCAGGATCTGTTGAATCCTCAAGCATTGCAAGCAATACTGCTAAAGTAATAGCTCTAGCACCCTTTTCCCACAATGGATCCTTTTCATTTTCAACTGGTATTAATACTGATACTAAATCATTTAAATCTTCATAAACCTCATCATAGATTTTCTTTTTATAAACCTTGATGTTGTTTACTAATCTTTGATAGTCCTTATAAGCTTTACCATCAAATTCATACCATTCAGTTATTTCATCATCTTCACTAATATTCTTATCAAGAACTAATCCTGATTCAAATATATTATCAACACGCTTAAATGCTTTTTTATAAGCATTACGATATTCTTCAAATTGATCCCAAATACCATCAAGTGGATTCCATCTATATGATGAATATGTATCACGTAAATCTACAACCTTAACATCATATCCACGGTCTTGAAGATATTGAGAATGCATTGAGAATAATTCACCCTTAGGGTCTGTTATAATCATTGATGAACCAGCCTTAGTAGAACCTAATATTTGAATCATTGGTGATACAAATGTTGTTGTCTTACCTGAACCAGTAGAACCGATAATTATTGAGTGACATGGAGAATTAAACATAACCTGCATGTCTTTTTTATTTTCATCTAAGCTTGCCATTACAGGAATACCATCTTTAGTAACTGTATCTAGTTGGCTATAGCTATATGGCTTAAAAATTGTTTTCTTTTCTTTATCAGTCATCCAACGAGAATTTTCTAAATTTGAATCTCTAACTTGTTTTAATTTTCCATAAGGACCATTTTTAGAAAATACTGATAAGAAATTCTTATTAATTAATAAGCAATATAATGTAAATAATACTGCAAATATGATACCTAAGAATATGTAATACATATAGGATATAAGCATCATATCAAATGCCCCAAACCAGTCAATTATTGTAAATTCAAATTTACAATCAACTAAAGCAAATATCAAAAAGCTAAATATCATTGATATTAAAAGTAATGCTGCAATAACAAATAATATTTCTTGGAATCTTCCTGATGCAAATTTATGAGACATTACCACACAATTAAATAGCATCGAAATTATTAAAATAGTTAATGTCCATCTTAAATATGGAATTATTGTGAAGCTTCCCGCTGCTGATACAAATAATCCTTTTGTTACTAAAACAGGAATTGCTATAACATTACTAACCACGAAGGAAATAATGATAGCAATTAATAAATAATGTTTTTGTTTCATCGCTATTTCCTCCTTCTATTGTTGTGGTTCTGTAATTGTTAGTGTTGCAGTTAATGTTGAATTATCAGGTATGGCATAATTAGAATCTGAACTTGTGAATGTTGCAGTTACTGTATATGTTCCTACTTCTATTGGAAGGTTAAGAGCCACATCATTAGTACCGTTTTCATCATCAGCCATATGTACTACAGTATATGATACTAAAGTAGTTGATGCTATTTTAAATCTTTTACTAGTATCAACTGTTGCAATTTCATTATTATTTGCATCTTTATATATATAGATTACGTTAACACCTTGTGGTAAAGAATCTGAACGAGGGAAAGGCTCATAAGTATCAGGGAACACATTACCATCAGGTACAAATAAAACAAATCCGTTTTTCATAGGTGTTCCTGTAACTGCATTGAAAATATAATTACCCGTTTTTGCTATTTCTAAATTTTCAAATTTTACTGCACTTAAATCAATAATTTTTGGGGTTATTGTTAAATTATATTTCATATCTTGAACTTGCTTATAATTCTTATCATCATAACTAAATGATACAGTTATTAAATATTCACCTTTAATATTAGGATATTTTCCTTGAAGAGAATCACCATAATCTTCCCAATGATCATCTACTTTAATTTGTGATAATACTTGCTTAACTGTAACTCCCTTTGGTAAATTATCAAAGGCTTGATTATAAGATGGAGATGATGGTTTTTCAGGAATATAATCAATATTTACAGGATCATATTCTCTTGTTACATCTTCTAATACAACACCTGACATATTATATTCAGCTTGAGTTATTTTTAAATTTCCAGTTATTGTTTTTGTTGCAAAAGTTTCTTTAGATAAAATCCATGAAATTTGATATGTACCCACCTCAGTATATTCTTCAGCTGGTTGGTATTCTACCTTAGTTCCAACTGGTAATTCTTTATTGATTGAAAGACCATGAGATTTACCATTATAAACTACTGTAACATCATCTAATCTTAAATCTTCTTCAAATCCTATATTGTAAGAAAGCTCACCTGATACTGGAGATAATGATACACTTGCTTGTTCTGCAGTATCTATAAATTCAAATTCAGCATTGTAATAATATTTAACACTATCACAAAAATCATTTACCTCAACATATTTGCCTTCTCTATCAGTATATTGAAGTTTTTTAATTTCATATTTATCTGGAATTAAATTTGGAATACTAATTTGTTTATTTCCAGTTGTTTTATCTACATCTAATATAAAATCTTTTGCTTCTAAAGCTCTTGCTTCACCAGTATCACCATCTAATACCATAGGTGATTCTACAATCTTATTGATGATTAAATAAGCTTCAAGAGTTTCTATATCTAATTCTTCATTAAGATTTGTATCATTAAATCTAGCAATAACTTTATATTCTCCAGCTTCCTTATGATCGTTATTTTCATAAGTAACTTTTATATTTTCTGGTAAAGTTCCTGTAACTTCTAAAGAATGCATTTCTCTATCAAAATTTACTGTTACGCTGTTAAATGATACTCTATCATCAATAACAACCTTCTTTTTATTAACTGTAAGCTTTGCTTCTATTGGAGCGATCTCTTCATAATTTGAATCCTTGCCTTCAAATGAAGCGATAACTTTATATTCACCTGCATTTACTGTTGAATCTACTTTTTCACCAGCTGCATTGTAATATTTAAAATCTACCTTAACATCTTCTGGAAGAACTGAAGTATCAGTTAGTCTTGCACTATATTCTTCGCCATCATATTCTTTTACTACATCTTCCATTGCAACACTTGACATATTATATTTGGCTTTTGTTATAGTTAGCTTGGCTTCTTTAGTTTGAGTTTGATCATAATTTTCATCGCTATATGCAAATTTAGCAACGAATGTATATGTTCCAACATTTATTGCATTATTTAATCTAACTGTTTTATCTTCATTCCAAACCTCGTATTCAACTTTTACGCCTTCTGGAACATTTGATACTTCAAGTGCTTTAGATTGACGATCATATTCATATGTTGCATCTTCAAATACTACTTCTGAAATATCTAAAGGTGCCTTTTCAATAATAAGCTTTGTACTTAATTTTTTTGAAACATATCCAGCCTTTGAAATAATTGCTTCAACTGTATATTCACCAGCATTTGTAAATGTATTACCATATGGATAATCAATTTTTGTTCCTTCTGGAAGCTCATAATTGATTTCTACTGAATGTGGCTTACCATCATAAACACATGTGTAGCCTTCAAGCTTATAAACATCATCAAACTCATGTCTTACAACATTTATTTTCATTGTTGTTGTAATTTTTGATGTATACTTTATTTCAATTTCATGTTCACCCATTTTATAGAAATTTAATTTATCTGTTTCAGAAATCATGTTTTCAGTTAAATTAACTTCTCTTGTTGAACCATTTTCATAAACAACAATAATTTTAATTCCATCATATGAAAATTCTCCAGCCTTAACTTCAATTACATCTTCATTTTCCATCTTAATAGCAACAACAGCCTTTTGACTATTACAGCTTGCTAAAAAGAAAGAAATTCCTAACATAAATAAAGCTATTAAAATTGAAAAATAATGTCTAGGTTTCATTTTGATGCACCTCACTTCAATTTGAATATATTTTATAAAAATATATATTTATCTAAAGAGATTTTTTAAGCCACATTTATGCATAATATCTCCATAATACTATTATCTAGAAACATTATAGCACCCAGCGTGCCACAAACCTGCAACAGATTTGCACACATATAATTAGGCTATATGATATATCATATAGGGATTTTAATGCCATCGTTTAAGCATAAAAAAAGAGGTAAATTTTTTTACCTCTTCATTACATATTATTTTTTGCGATGAACATCAGCTTCATCACGATAAATGATTCTTAAATTCATTCTCAATAATCTAATTTTTCCATTCTTAGCTCCAAGCTTAAATACACGTTTTTGCTTGTATCTAATTAATGTCCAAGAATTAAATACGAAGAATAGTAATATATAACCAACTATAATCAATATTCCTAAAACAACTAATGAAACAATTACTACAGTTAAGGCAATTGATGAAGTTTGTTCTAAAGATAATTGCTTATATTCATCTTCAGCATTGACTAATTTATTTGAATTTGTAATTAAATTTTTTTCTTCATCACTTAATTCATTATATAAATTTCTAGCATTAGCTATTCTTTGCTTAGATTCATCATTTAATTCAACCGTTCCAATAGCATTAATAACCTTATAAGCATAATCTACCTTTTCATATGATTTATCCTTAGAAATTAATATATCAAACTTTGTAACGAAATTTTTTTGAGATTCAGATAAAACATTATATGAGGCTTTAGCTGTATCAATTTTTTCTTTGCATTCGCTTGTGTATACTAAATCACCAATTGCATCTATTTTAGCATCAACCTCATCAGCTTTTGCTTTATCAACCAAAATCAAACCTATTTTTGTTTTAGCTTCTGCTAAAACATTGAAATTAGAAACTAATGCTTTTTGAGCATCTGTTAATTCATTAAATTTAGCATAAGCAGCATCAATTCTTTCCTTTGCTTCATAATTAACCTTGCCAATTGCATTAATCATTTCCATAGTCTCTAAAGCCATGTTATTATCATTTGCTAATTCAGCATATCTAGCCTCTGCATTTGTTAATGTTTCATAATTTGATACATAAGGCTTTTGCTCATCATTTAATTCATCAAATTTTAATCTTGCTTCATCAATTTTAGCTTTTGATTCTTCATTATATAAAACATCACCAATTGCATTAATTGAATTTTCTACAGTAATAGCAACATCCTTATATGCACGCATTTTTGAATGAGTAGCTTCTGCATTTGTCAATGTTTCATAATTAGTTACTAAAGCTTGTTGACTTTCAGTTAAACCATTATAAGAAAATCTTACTTCATCAAGTTTTGATTTTGAATCTAATGTTACCTCTCCAATTGAATTTATAGCATCAATAACTACTGCAGCTGAAGAATTATCATTTGTTAATTCAGCATATCTAGCCTCAGCATTTGTTAATGTTTCATAATTTGATACATGTACTTTATAATTTTCAATCAAAGCATCATATGCTGCTCTTGCAGCATCAATTTTGGCTTTTGATCCATCATTAAATGCCACATCACCAATAGCATCAATTAAAGCTATAACAGCATTTACACTTGAAACATCCTCTTTTGCTTTTGTTAAAGCTGCATCTAAATCATCCTCTGCTGTTTTAACCTCATCAGCTGTAATAACAACAATTATGTTTTTAGAGCGTGCAGAAAGAATCTCTTTATGTAAATCTGCTGCAATCTTTTTATAATTTTCATTTATTTCATCACGATATGCAGTCGCTTCATCAATTTTGGCTTGAAGTTGTGTTTTATCAGGTGCTTTAATTTCAGCTTCTAATTCAAATTCTGTATCAGCATGATCTTCATCTCCTGTTGCACGAACATAAATAGTATATTTTGCTATATCCATACCCTTAGGTGTAAATTCAGACCAATATCCATTTTCAAGTTTATATTGGAAAGTTGCACCTGGATTTTCAGGTACTTTAATTAATTCTTGTTTATCACCTGTATATACTAAATCTGTTAAGCCCTCAGGTAAATTAGGTAATTTCTTATCTATTATTATTACCTGCTTTCCTGTTACTGGCAAATCAAAGCAGCTGGCTTTATACATATAATAAATTGTATACTCACCAACTTCCGTAAATTCTGGAGCAACATCAAGATCGTAAGTTCCTTCTTTTTCTCCAAATTTAATATACTCTTTAAAAGCATCAAAATTCTTCGGTAAATATATAGTATGTGGTTTATCATCTTGATTTATTCTATAGCTTTCCTTAATTCCAATTATAGAAAGATTAACACCATCTTTTTCTAACTCCTGGAAAGTGTTAGAAATAAATATGCTTGATGGATCAGCGTCATTATTTTTAGTTGAATCATTTTCATCAAAAATTTTATAATAATCGTAAATTTTTGATGGCTTTACCAAAGAATAACCAATTTTTGATTTTTCTTCAAGCTTTCCAACAACACTAAATTTGGATTGATTAGCATGGTTTACAATAATATCTGATTCTAGTCCATCTTTTTCTTCCTCGTTATATACTTTGTTGTCATATACATAGACATTACCTTTTACAGCAAGTGAACTTTCTTCATAAATTCCAGCAGGCATTACCCCTGATCTATTATTTGAAATGTTTACATTATTAAGTGTTAAAGCGACATTATCACTATTACTTGCTTCTTGGTAAATTCCAGCACCCTTTCCTCCTGCAACGTTTCCAAAAATTGATACGTTTTCTAAACTAATTGTACATTTTTTTCCTTTTTCATATTTATAATAAATTCCGGCACCATTTTCAGTTACCTTATTACCTAAAATATTTACCCCACTCAAGTACAAATTACTTTTCGTTTCAGTTCCATGTGTTAAATCAATACAGCCACCATTTCCACAGAGGTTACCCGAATTGGTAAGATAGCCACCTTTAAATGTAGAATAATTTTCTGTTAGTGTATCATCTACAATAGCTAAGCCTTCTTCATTAAGCCTATATTTATGTTCAACCTCACTACAATCATAAATGTATAAACTATTTTCATCGTAGAAATCACTACCCCTAAATTCTATTACACTACCTTGACATTGCTCGGCAAGCTTAATACAATGACCATTTAAGCATAACTTTACTTCATGGTCTGGTCTCCAACATTGCGTAAGGGTTACATCCTTGGCTAAATAATAATTTCCACTGGAGCTAGGTAAAGAATCATCCTTATCCCATTTAGCTATATGAAACCCTCCATCTTCTATACCATCATGAGGTGTATGATCAGCCGCATAAACACTATTATTTGATACTAATAAATAAATAGAGAATGTACCAAATATTGCGACAAAAAATATTAATATTTTAATAAGTGATTTTTTCATAATATTACCACTCCTTTTTATTACCAAATACCAAAAAGGCATAAAATTTCTATTATTATTTTATCAAATAGACTGCAACAAACCTGCAACACAAAAAGAATACTTAAAATAAAAGATGTAGATGTATATGCTTAAAAATTAAAATATGCAATAAAAATAAAAAAAGTAATCATATTTGCTTAATAATAATCATCTAAAGTGATGAAATTATATGAGCTATTTTGATTACTTTTTTTTACTATCTACAATTACTTACTCGACTTGTTTTTCAATATATTTATTTCTAAATTCTTCTTTTTCTAATGGCTTATCATAATAATATCCCTGTATTAAATCAGCACCTAGCTTTGTCATTTTATCAACCATTTCTTTTGTCTCAATGCCTTCACAAACAACACTATGACCTGTTTTTTTGGCAATTGAAATAATTGCATCTAAAATTAGGTCATTATTCTTTCCATCCATGTTACATAAGGTTTTATCTAATTTAATAACATCGAAATCTAAATTCATGATACTATTTAAATTAGAATAGCCAGAACCAAAATCATCAATTGAAATAGAATAGCCTTCCTTTTTAAGCATATTTACAAATTTTTGAATATTATCTGTATTTTCTGTATACATTCCTTCTGTAATTTCTAGTTCAATTAAATTAATAGGAATACTATATCTATTTCTAATTTCATTAAGCGTCTTTATGTAATTTTCATAATCTAATGTATATCTAGAAACATTAACTGATATTTTTACAGGCTTTTTACCAGAATCAATTACACTCTTTAAAAAGATACATACATATTCAAATATCTTAAAATCAAGCTTAGTTATATAGCCTGTTCTTTCAAATAAAGGTATAAATTTATAAGGTGCTAGTATTTTTTCATGCATATAATTCCAACGAGTTAATGCTTCTGCTCCACCTATTTTACCTGTCTTTGTTGAAATTTTAGGCTGAATATAAAGCATGAATTCATCATTTTCAAGTGCATCCTCTATATGTAATTCTAATGTTTTTTCTTCTTTTATATCCTCATATAATTTATCAGTATATACTAACAATTCATTATTTAAGCTTGCATGTAATGCTAAACGAGATTTTTCAGCGGCAGTATTAATATCATCATGACTATCTGCTATATAAATACCACCTCTAATTTTTATTGCTGAAAAATTATTATCTGAAGATATATATTTTAATAAATCTCTTGCTCTAATTTTTAAGGATTCAATGTTTGCTTCTAATGTTAATATCGCAAACATTTCTCCTCTCATACGACAAGCTATATCATTTTCTTGATTTTTTAAATAATTAGATATTTTTATAATTAATTGTTCGCATTTTTTAGATCCTATTATACTAAGTAATGATACATAATCACATATTTCAAATGTAATAATAGAATATGCTTCTTCATTTTTG
>JAEEGL010366406.1_pt1 | contig 34925 bp, 26 predicted proteins | sample 9134231 | NCBI WGS metagenome assembly JAEEGL01 (sample SAMN16246548, study PRJNA631951) | gut metagenome | biome: gut microbiome; feature: rumen; material: fiber-attached | host: Bos | place: Iran: Karaj | collected 2018-10 | reverse complement strand
TGATTAACATTTCCAGCTGCTCGGAATCAATATTGCCGCTGATATCCAGAGTAGCCTGATTTTTAAAAGTGATCGTGCCCAGAATCCCGGCAGATAACCGGGGCGGACGGGAAACGGAATGCGCGGAGATCTCGACGATCTCAGGATCACGGCGCGAGCCGGAAGAGCGGGAAACTTCAGGAAGAACGAGCCCCGGGAATGTTTCGCCAAGGGCCATTCGCGCTTTGAAGTATTTGATCCATCTGTAGAACACGGAATCGCTGATGCCTTGACTCAGAGCATACTGGCGAACTGAAAGATTACTGGCGGCGCAATCGGTGAGCAATTTGATATGCCTTTCGACTGGCACCTTATTTGATGAGCTAACCATCGGAACCTCCTCGATAATTCATCCGATGGCTATCATGGTACCTAATATGGGGGGATTGTATCAGACCGTATATCTGAGAAACTTACTTTAAATATGTATTTTTACTAGTTTTCTTAATAACATGATCTCGAAAATCAAAAAGCGAGTATAACTCCGAGGAATGGTTTTTATTCTGCTCGCAAAACCAAATCTGATCTTCGCGTAAAAATTTCAATGATAGAACAGATGTGTCATGCGTTGTAAAAATCAATTGAGCATTTTTCTTATTGGTATTTTTGTTATGGAACAAATTAACTATAAATTTAACCAGTTTTGGATGCAGATTTACATTAATTTCGTCAATGCAAAAAACACAGCCATTCTGCAGCACATCAATCAAAGGGCCGACAAATGCAAAAAACCTTCTGGTACCATCAGATTCATTAAAAAAATCAAAATCAACAGATTGATTTTCATCATCTAAGTGACTAGTGACGATTTTCAAAGTTTTTTTAGATTTTATCTCCTGTTCAATACACAATCTTACGGGTTCTGGATATTCTGAAAGATCCGGATTTTCCCGCGGTGCTTCTTCAACATGAATATTAGAAATATTAAAATCAGCCACCTTCATGAAGTTCAGAATCTTTTCTCTGACTTGCTCATTGTCCTTGTACATTATTGCGCTGAATACCGGAGGAAAATAACTTGCACCAATCAGAAAGTGCAGGGTATTTGTAAACCAGTCAAACACGGGTTTTAACTGCGTGCTGTTAAGCAAGACCGCAGTTGTCAGAAAAAGAGCATTTTCCCGAGTGGCCTTGAGCCAAACCTGCTTTGTTCCCTGAAAATACGTCCCAAACCGCCAGGCATACTGTTTTGATTCAGTGTCCCAGAAGCGTTCTAACCATTTTTGACTGCGGTCTTTCAGAGTGACAAAAAGCCATTCCTCAAAAATCTGCGCCGGAGAAGCGCTGAAACCGTACTGATAAATCACGCCGTTAACAGCAAAAGTAACTTCAAATTCCGTCGGACTTTCTCGAGATTCCTGACTTAGCCTAAAGGGAGTTACCGGGAGCGGCTCCCCGGGATTAAAGGTCTCGGTAACAATCGTTTTCATCAGGTACAAAGCACTGATAAGATTGGATTTGCCGCTGGCATTAGCTCCGAATACCGCGGCACTTCTAAGTAATCTCAGTTTCCTGCGGTTATCAAGAGACATCAGGTTATCAGGAAGATCATCATTGTTTCCGGCGATAAGACTCAGCGTCTGGGAGGCTCTGAATGATAAATAATTCTGCACTCTGAAATCAATCAGCATAACTCACCTAAGACATCCCGAATTCATTCCGGACTATCACATGACAACCACCACGGGCACAAGACAAATTATCGGCTCAGCTATCAAATTTAAAATCAATGAACCTGCGAATCTAAGAACATACTTCCGTAAACCGTTTGGTTCAGACCATGGCAGATCCGGCAGGCTTAATTCTTAATCCCTGAATAACAAGTCTGTCACCTGAAACAAAAACCGGTGATGCGGCGGAACAGAGCTGACAAATATAATTTCCTGCACACAAATTTATGACGCAGCGGAGCCACTTCAGGGAGCGGAAAGAATATACTGTCCAGCTTATCGCAGACGTAACGGTAAATCTTTTCCGCCTCACCGGGATCCCGCACTCTTGACGTCATGAAATGAAGCTGCATCAGCATTTTGTAGTTATAAAACCCGGTATCCCGGTATCCCTGCTCCTTAAGCCATTCAAGCTCCTGATCCCAGTTTAAAAAAATGGCGCTCAGCTTGTCTTCCGGTCGCTTTACCGACTGGTTCGGATGGGAAACGTAGAAATGCTTTGCCTGGTTTATCAGAAAAACCTGAGGCTCCGCATAGAAGAGAGAAACCATGAAGGGAACGTCCTGGTATGAGGCTCCCTCAGTCTCGCACATGACAATGTGGTGCTTCCGGATAAAGCTGGTTTTGTAAATGCCGTTAAACACCGACGGATGAAAACGCCAGATTCGGAAGGTACCGTATTTGTCCATCACCCTTTCAGTAAATTTCTGATAGCATTCATACCGGTGAATCCTGTCGGTGCCGTTGGTTTTAAAGAAACCGTTATAGCGGAATACATCAACCTCGGGATGCATTTTCGCATATTCTGCCAGACACTCGTAAAAATCCGGAGCCAGAAGATCGTCCGGCTCATAGATGGCCACATAGTTTCCCGATGCATTCTCTATACCGGTATTGCAGGCCTTGCCGTAACCGGAATGCGGAATTCTGACACAGCGGAACCGGGGATCAGAGTTGATTTCATGCCAGATAAGATCATTGGTGTCATCAGAGGTGCCGTCATCCACGATAATCACCTCCAAATCCCTGAAGGTCTGCTCCTTAAGGGACTTTATCGCATCAGGAATAAATTCCCGGACATTGAAGACCGGCACCACCACCGAGATCTTGATATCATCTGCCATATAAGCTTACCACCTCTGCCTCTTACAGTCCTACCGCAACCTTGGCAGCTATGGCAATCTGGTAGATAATCTGCATGACATCCTTGGCAAACTGCATGTTCTTGGTATCCACCTCCGGCATCACGATGATCCGGCATCCCGGAACCACGGCGAGCTCAGTGCTGCGGGCTACCTTGCCGTTGGGATGAACTATGAGAATGTTATCCTTATCGGCCCTCTCCGAGAATCCTCCGGTCTCGTTTATGTAATCCAGAACGGCGTATCTTTCATCAAAAACCACCGCCTTGGGCATCAGCACCTCTCCCCCGATCTGAATAACATTGGACTTCTGGGGAATTATTATCTGATCCTCGTCCTCCAGCAAAAGATCCCGGATTCTGCCGTTTGAGGAAACCACTACCACCCCGTCCGGCTGAGCGGCCTGAGCTCTTTTGACGAAATCCTGAATCAGCTCGGCTTCCTTGACTCTGATGGTGGCTTCATCCACGGAACCGGATTCAGCAGTAAGAGCGGACTGCTCAAGTCTCTTCAGAGCATCATTGATAATAAGCCGCTGCTGCTCGGCCACGCTCTTCCTTTTCACATATATGGAACCGGTATCGGCAACCTGGGGATCCACCTCTACATTGGCCAGCACCTCCTTAAGATGCGTTCCCTTATGCACGATATAACGGGATTTTCCTTTTATCGGGCCTAATACACTGGCCACCAGAGTGCTGTTCTGCGTGTCAGAGACGAACATCACTCTGTCATCAGGATTAAATCGGTAATTTCTGAAGGCATCAAGGGAAAGATATCTGTTAAAGCTGGTCTTTCCTTTGGAGATGCCGCTTACCTGCACATGGGTGACATTGGCTTCGATTCCGGAAAGGGCCAGTAAATCATTCCCGGTACAGGAATCCTTAGTGAATTCATAGGAGGCCGGCTTCTTGATAAGACCGTAGGCGCTTATGGAAATCTGCTTTTTATTAACCAGAATAACGTCATTGTTTTCCAAGGTTATTTCAGGGAGATCGCCCTCTGTTATAAACTTATAGAGGTCGATCTTTTTAATAACCTTCCCCTTTCTTTTGACCTGGATCTCGCGATAGCTTCCGGTCTGGGAATTAATGCCCCCGGCCCGGTCTATATAGGACAGAATATTGTCATTCTGACTGCCGGCATAGCGGCCGGGATTGTTAACGGCGCCGGTTACAAAGATGGCTACCGGCTGAGAGCTCTGGAGATTGACGTAAAGCTCCACGTTATTGGTAAAGACCTGTCCGATGGCACTCTTTATGGTGCTGCCCAGGGAGGAATCATTGCAGCCAAGCACAAATACCGGCCCTATCTCAGGAATAAAGATATTCCCCTGAATATCCACCGTGAGCACATCCTCATACTGCTTGGCCCCCCACATCTTAACCACAATACGGTCTCCGGGAGAAACCTTATAGTTGGGGTTGATATCCGTCTGAAAGGTATTGGCGAAATTGCCCTGAAAAAGCTCATAGCCAAAGGGCTTTAGCTTATTGAACTCCACTGTCTGATAAGCCCGCTGAGCCCAGGCCGGCTTCGGAGAATCATCAGGATTGAAGGGATTGTAATTCGGATCTGAAAAGTCGCCTTGCTGAGCCTGCCCGGAAGTTGCCGTCGTCCCAGCTCGCTCACCGATTTTTCTGACAGTCTGAGGAGCCTCAGCATTATCAGCCGCAAATGCCGGCGGCACCGCAAAAGTCCCCAAAGCAAAAAACAGCGCTCCCGAAAACGCCAGCGCCCGGGCTAAGGCAGGCACCGCGGAGGCATCATCGCAGGCATGACGGGACTGTGAAATATGGCAGGATCGCAAAACCGCGCTCGCTGATGACTGCCGAACAGCCCTTCCGGCTGCATGGCTGTTATTAAATAAGCCGAACATCATATGTAGTAGATTTCCAGGATGCTCCTTAGAGCCGCTATCCAAAGAAACGGCGCTAAGCAAAAAAAACAGTAACAATAAATGTGACCATTGTAACAAGAAATGCCCTGAGTCTCAAAGAATCAGCGGGATTTTCGGACTCACCAGTTACGCTCAGCAAGCCATGCCTCTGTGCGCAAAAACCAAAACGGCAGCCCGTAAGCCGCCGTCATAAATAACCTGCCTGAGCCGGCAAGACCGCATTCTTCTCCGGAACTCCTTCTCAGGACTGCTTCTTCAGAAAATCAATGCTTCCGCTTTCCAGAAGCCGGGAAACAAAATCCGGCACCGTAACACCGGCCTTGCCGTACACACTATAGGTAAAGCTGGAATTCTGCAGCGAGGGAGTCAGATTGAACTCCACAGAGGGATAGCCCAGACGGTTCACCGTCCTTACAAAACCCGCCGCCGGATAAACCACGCCGGAAGTGCCTATGGAGAGGAAGAGACTGCCCCGGGAGAGACATCTGTCGATCTCCTCCATGAAGTAGGGCATCTCTCCAAACCAGACAATGTCAGGCCGAAGCTCCTTTTTGCCGCAGACGGGACAAACCGCATCCTCGGAAGAATCCTGCTCCCAGCGGGTATGGGCTCCGCATTCCTTGCAGAGAATGCTCTTAAGCTCCCCGTGCATATGAATGACATTTTTTGAGCCGCCCCGCTCATGAAGGTCGTCAATGTTCTGGGTAACCACGGTAACCGAGCCCCGGCGCCACTCCTTTTCCAAGCGGGCCAGAGCCTCATGCGCCGGATTCGGCTTCACGTTGTCCAGGTTCTTCCGAAGCCGATTATAGAAGCGATGCACCAGATCCGGATCCCGGATATAACCCTCGGGAGTAGCGACATCCTCCACCCGGTGCTGCTCCCAGAGTCCGTCCTCGGATCTGAAGGTGGGAATGCCGGACTCCTGAGAAATTCCGGCTCCGGTAAGGATCACGATATTCCTGATTTCCGCCATAAGTTCACCTCAGTTTCGGTTAAAGGTCTTTATTGAATACCAACCCGCTTCCCGCAGAGGACGCCCGCATATGAACGCCCCGGCGCAAACATGCTGTTTCGGTCATTAATAATTCCCGGGGACGCTTTTACCCTCCGGTATTTTCCTGCATCATACTATCTGGTGCGGGGACAGATCTCATCCTCGGTAAAGAAATAGGAAATCTCCCTTTCGGCAGCTTCAATGCAGTCAGACCCATGCACCGCATTCTGATCAATGGAGGTGGCATAGTCAGCCCGCACCGTGCCGGCTCTGGCGTGCCGGGGATCTGTATCTCCGATAATCTCCCGGTGTCTCCGGACGGCATCCTCGCCCTCCAGCACCTGCACCATAATCGGTCCGGACATCATAAAATCCATCAAGGCATCAAAAAACGGCTTATGCCTGAGGTGAGCATAAAAACCGGCAGCCTCCTGATGATTAAGGTGCACCATTTTGGCTGCAATCACTCTGAGACCGGCGTTTTCAAAACGGTGGTAGATATCCCCGATAAGATTGCGGGCGACAACATCGGGCTTGATAATGGAGAAAGTACGTTCAATAGCCATGAAAAACCTCCTTTTGTAAAAATTTCCGCTAAATATAGATCAAAAAAAGCTCCGAAACTCAGGAGCTTTTGTCATTTGTGATCTTCATTAACGGATTTGCCAAAGATCTTTCACAAAGCGGGCTATAGATCTTATTCCGTGCCCCCGGGCTCCCAGGCCATAGCCAGATGCCGGGGTTTTCTGATAGGAGGCGGAGAGATCAATATGCGCCCACTTCGCCGGATCTTTCACAAAACGGGCCAGAAATGCCGCCGCCGTGGTGGCCCCGGGTTCATCATTCACCGAGTTAGTGATGTCCGCAAGACCGGATTTAACCAGATCCAGATGAAACTCCTCCAGAGGCAGTCTCCAGGCATATTCGTGGGTCTCCCGGGCCGCTTTCAGAAAGGTCTCCGCCATGGAATCCTCCAGAGCCAGCACCGCATGATACTCTCTCCCCAGAGCCGTCTTGGCCGCGCCGGTCAAAGTGGCGGCGTCCAGAATATACCCGCCGTCCTCTCCGGCTGCAATAAGAGCATCCGCCAGTACCAGCCGTCCCTCGGCATCAGTGTTGTCAACCACTGCGGAAACCCCGTTACGATAATGAATAATGTCCCCGATACGCATGGCGGAGCCGGAGATCATGTTTTCCGCGCAGGCCAGATAGGCCTTCACCCGTCCCGGAAAGCCGGTAGCCGCCAGAAGAGCCAGAGCTCCGGCCACAGTGGCGGAACCGCCCATGTCGCTGTGCATGGACTTCATATATGACGAAGGCTTAAGACTGTAGCCTCCGGTATCAAAGGTAATGCCCTTTCCCACAAGAGAGGCAAATACCGGAGCGTCATTTCCGGAGGGGGCATAATCAAGAACATAGAGACAGGGAGGATTTGAGCTCCCCTTTCCCACGGTAACAATGCCCTCATAGCCTTTTGAAGCCAGTTCCTCTCCGGAAATTTTTCTTACAGAAAACCGCCCCCCGGCAAGATCCCTGAGAAGGAGAAGTTCCTTCATATAGGAATCGGGATTAAGGATATTGCCCGGAAGATCAATAGTATCCCGCACCCATTTCACAATTTTCAGCAGCGTCTGAAACTCTTCGTCCGCTGAAACCCGGGGCGTAAACTCGAGGCGCTGCTTCTTATTCAGGGTGCGAAAGCCCTGACTGAAGGCAAAGGAAGCCTCCGTATCCCAGACAAAATCCTCGGAATCCCGGAGCTCTGCGCTGTTAATGCCCCGATCCGCCAGAGTTCGGGCCGATTTTCTGATAAATCTGAGAAAGGCTTCATAATCCCTGCCGGCGCAGTCGCTGTTTCCGCCATTACCGGTCGCTGGAACAGGCTTTTCCGGAACAATGGCAATGCCGTTCTCCAAAATGGCCGGACTCTGTCCCCGAGGATACCAGGCGGGAATGCTCTCCCGGGAAGCCACATAGACCTCAGCAAGCTTTCCCTCCTCATTGTCTTCTCTCTCGTTCTGAGCTCCCGCATTTTCCGGAAGCTCCTCCGGTCTGTGACCGGCACTGCTGTCTCTGGCACAACCTTCTGCAAACATGCTGTCTTCCCCCTATTTCCAAAAGCTGCCCTTGGCCTTCAGCTTCAAATATTCCGCTTTCACATAATCCACGGTAAAGTCAATCTCTTCCTCAGTGGTGAATCTCCCTAACGAAAACCTTATGGAGGCATGAGCTTCCTCATCGGAAAGCCCCAGAGCCTTGAGCACATAGGAGGGATTAACCGAAGCCGAGGTGCAGGCCGATCCCGTGGAGACCGCAATTTTGGTAAGAGCCAAAAGAAACTGCTCGCCGTTAACCCCCCGGAAGGTGAGGTTGAGATTTCCGGGGAGACGTTCCCGGAGGGAGCCGTTTACCGAGACTCCGGAAAGGGAACAGAGTCCGTGCCGGAGGCGTTCCCGAAGATCCCGGATCCGGGCATTCTCTTCATCAAAGCACTGCCCCGCAATCTCATAGGCCAGTCCCAGCCCTGCAATCTGGTGCGTCGCCAGAGTGCCGGATCTGAGCCCCCGTTCATGACCGCCGCCGTGAACAACCGCTTCAGGACGGGGGGCCGTATTCCGGATATAGAAGGCTCCGATGCCCTTGGGGCCGTAAAGCTTATGTCCCGAAAACGAAAGATAATCCGCCGCCTGCTCCCGGACATCAATTTTAATTTTGCCGGCGCTCTGAGCGCAGTCAGAATGAAAAAGAGCCCCGTATTCATGGGCCGTATCCGCCAGAGCTTTTATATCCTGCACGGTGCCGATTTCATTATTGGCATGCATCAGAGTAACCAGGAGCGTTCTTTCGTTAAGATGCTCCCGGAGCATTTCCGGAGTTACCCGGCCCTCCCGGTCCGGTTTAATGCGGATCACCTGAAAGCCCAGCTTTTCCGCAAAGGCGCAGGAGTCCAAAATGGCCTTGTGTTCTATGGCGGAGGTGATAATGACATTTCTTTCGCCGCCCTGAAATTTCCAGGCAAGACCGATTACCGCCAGGTTGTCGCTTTCCGTGGCTCCGGAGGTAAAAACAATCTCCCGGGAATCCGCTCCGATAAAGTCCGCCACCTGATTGCGGGCAATGTCCACCGCCTCCGCGGCCTGCCAGCCATAGCTGTGGGATTTGGAGGCCGCATTTCCGAACACGCCGTCCAGGGTGATACAGGTCATCATTTTTTCCGCCACCCGGGGATCTGCCGGAGATGTGGCAGCATAGTCTAAATAAACTGGAAACTTTATCATCTTAATTTTGCCATCAAGTTCTGTCATTAAATTCTACAATAAGGCTCTGTAAATAAGGCTAACCTGATTGTCTTGAGTTCCGGTTATCTTCATAAAACTTCGGTGTTATCCCTGCACCTCCCATCCGGTCTTGTGAAGGCTGAAGTTCGGTTAATATTCGAGATCAGAATCGGGCAGGGCTGCCTATTGTCCTCTTGTTCTAACCTTTTCCATCTTCCATAATTAGAGCTTTCAGAAATCGATATACCAGTGATATAACTCATCATCCGCAATCCTTTCGGACAGAACCTGAAGTAATTTGCTGCGATAGGGGCTGCGATTGACGGTATTAAAGAACTTGCTCAAGTCAAGATACATGACTCAGTCAAGACATTCATTAACGTATACAATAGCCTTGCCAACGGCCGCTATGCATCCTTACTCCGGCCTGAACATAAAAGCTGTTATCAAAGAAGAGCTTTTCGTACTCCAGACTCAGCACAAGCGCTACGGTCTGTTGTACAAACCGATCGAAAGCAACGAGTATGACTATAAGGACGTTTATCACCCTTCTCCGTTATCACCATTCGCCCTGGAAATGTATACCCGTTTATTGGTTTCGAAATGTAAGTTCCGTTTTCACCGATTCTGAAATTTCACCGGAATGAGCCAGAACACAATCCCTCAGATCAGAAGTCTTCATACCGCCAACTCTGGCGTTATCTTTGCTGTTTATTACTTTCTGAAGATCCTTGGTCAGACATTAAAAACACAATGGATTGCTGCAATCCTATTAACATATGCACATCGGCCGGAGCATCACAGATTAAAATTTCTCTTTATCTAAAACTTAACAAAATATTCAATCAAGGAACAATCAACGTACGCTCTTAGCTAAAAATTTACAATCAGATTCGTCTAATTAAACATACCTTCAATAAGCACACCTATATTAGTACCTAAACTGTTCTTCAGCTGGCAAACATCAGTAGAAAAATTTTTTGCATTATTTATTGCTGTAACGACATTATTTTTATAATTAGCATCAAACTTCAATCTGGTCTTGTTATATGAACCACCAAGACATTCTTTCAATAACGATTCTACATATGTTCTGCCATCTGTCTTTTTATTTTCAAGAAGTTTCTGCTTATCATATTCTTTACAATCTTTGAAGTGCAGAAGCAACCAAAATTCAAAACAAGGATTAGATACATAAAATTTAACTTGAGCTTGTCTTACACATTCCAATAACTGATCGTACTGTTTTTCAGAAAAACTATGTTTATCACGATCAACAATTAAACAGAATTGATCGCCTCTATCAGGAAAATAGTTATCATAATCATCAAGCTCTTTCCTGGCTTCTTTGTACAAAGAAAGAGGATTGCTGCTTGTATTATTTTCATGCCTAATATAAACAAATTCTACCAAAGAATTGATGTTTAACTGTTTTCTATTGCTTTTTATACCAGAAAAATACAGATACTCAGTTTTGCGCCCTTCACAGGCTATAAAATATTTGATTTTTGATTCTAGTCCCGGACGATCATTTTCCGAACGTACGCCATATTCACGATCAATTCTCATAATCAATTATCCACATCTTCATAGTCAGGGTATATCGAATCAAATAGCGGTACAGCTCCATATCTGCCATCCAAATAAGCAACATCTATTCTTTTATCAAATCTTTCGTTGAAACGATCAAAAGGCACTATGACAGAAGCTCCGTTTTCTTTTCTTTCGATGAAATAAATTTCGTCACGTCTAAGTAATTTAAGATTTAAAAGTCTGCTTTCGTGAGTAGTTATTACTAACTGTATATTCTTTATCTTGGCGATTCTCAGAAATGTTTTCACAAAATGAAGTGTAAGCTGAGGATGCAAACTGTGATCTAATTCATCAATAATAAATAATGAATTCTCTTCAGCAAACAATACTGATAATAAATCCAACAGTCTTCTTGTACCATCTGACTCTTCACCGAGAGAAAATTTCACATCAGAAACACCAAAATGTTCAAAACAGATTTCCTTGAATTTGATTTCATCACCATTCGTTGAAATTAATATCAAATTACCATTAATGTTTACACGTAAGACTTTATTATCATTTTCAAGTAAAGACTCTGATCTTTGTCTGCCTAATAATTTTATCGTCTTGTCAACATCGTCTCGAAGTTTGTAACTCACTTTATCAAAGGCCTGATCTTTTGAAATTTCATGCGAAATAATTTTAGAAATTCCTGTATCAAAACTTTTCAGAGCCTTCATTAAATCTGAAAAATTATCGAAAGATAGTGTATCGTATCCAGTAACAAGCGTATCCGGATATGAAATATTTACATTGGAAATCCACTTATAAACATCTCTTAAGATTCCAAGTTTTCCTTCATTTTTATAGAGTTCAGCCTTATTAGACACAACCTCCTTAAGAAATAATTTATAGTCAACTTTACTATAATCCTCCAAATAAATATTCATTCGTCTGGCTATATCAGAATTCAGGTAATTATCATTAAAATACGACACCCCATCATTAATGTTTCGAGTATAGATTGTAACATTTTCTTCTTTACCTAATTTGATTAACCATTCTTCCTTAATTTTCTTTTCAAATACAGAAATTTCAAAACCATATGCATAAACACAATCATTTATAAGTATTTCAAATTCGAAGTATGAATTCCTGTTTTTACTTAATGGGTTCATTCGAAAATAATTATTTCTATTTGAATCGGCGAAAGAATTTTCTGTACCTTGCAAAAGAATTGTTACTGCATACTGAATAGCCTTAATCAGATTTGACTTCCCTGATGCATTTGCCCCAAAAACAGAAGCAAACTTAAGAAGTTTAAAATCTTTAGCTGAATATAAGCGATCTTCATGATTTTTAATATTACCTGATATCAGTGAAAATGACTGGTTATCATTTATTGAACAGAAATTTCCTACATTAAAACGCACCAGCAATCCTGAAACACTCATAATTTTCTTCTCCCATAAGCGATCATGGATCTTTCCCGGATTTTTTCAAACATTCAAGCTGACGAAATACTTGAGGAAAACGCTTAACAGACAAATTTCATAGACACTCAGTCCGCATCCCAGATTCTGAACGCTCTTGCCTCTTTTTAAGCCTGCCTCTTTTTTTTTCGGCTCTCACTTCTTTACCGAAATATGCACCGAGTCATCTATGGTGGTGACATTAATCTTTTCATCAGACTTAATAAGCCCCTTTACCACCAGCCCCAGTCTCAGAAGTTCCGGAAGATCAATATCGCAGTCCGTAACCTCGGCGCCGCTGGAATCCCGCACCGAACCCAGGCGGAACTGGCACTTCCGGCAGGCGCTGACATCAAAGCCGTGGCCTCCGGAAATAATACCCAGGTTCTCCAGCACATTAAGAAAGCGGTAAACCGTGGAAATACCCATGTCAGGGTTTTTCTCCCTGGCTTCGTAGTAAAGCTCCTTGACGCAGGAATAGCTTCCTGAAAACAGGAGATCAATAAGCTCCATACGCTGCCGGGACATGCGCACCCGGGCCTCCTTCAGCTTTTCCAGACAGCGGGAGCGAGCCTCCTTTATCTGGAACTCCGCATTCTCCGATTCTGAAAACTCTGCCATAAAATCCTCACTATACTGATCCCCTGACAGCAACACTGCCAAAAGACATCGCCTGTCACCTGTCTTTCATCTTAATATCCTGCAGCAGGAATGTCACCTGACCATGCAGTCTTTCCGAAACTCCGGAAAGAAGCCTTAAAAGCTCCTCTGAAGAAAGGTCGGTTTCGATATCCGCCGTGGTTCCCCCAAAGGGCATTATTACATTCCGGAGTTCCGGAAGAGCGGCGAGGCTCCTCCGGAGACTTAAGGCGCAGAGCGGACAGTCAATGCCGATAATCCGAAAAAGGCAGCGCATTTACTTCCCCGCCCTCCTGAACATTTAAAAAACCGGATTTGTCCCGACTGATTCATGTAACACTCGAATTCATGTAACACTCGAATTCATGTAACACTCGAATTCATGTAACACTCGAACTCCAGGAGCGCTCAAAAGCCGTTGCTCACCGGAATATAGCAGATTACCGATCCTGACGCAACTATACCGGTATTCCCCCGGCATTCCCGCACCCGCGGCATCATCTCCGGAAAGCGGAACCGCTGGTTTTCCTGAAGCTCTGATCAAAAAAGGCCGCAGGATAATTCTGCAGCCTTTGCTTTAGCTTTTTTCTTCTGAGAAGTTAAGACTTACTTCTTATTCTTTCTTCTTCTCAGGAAGAGAGAGCCCAGAGACAGCATGGCCAGAGAGAGCATGTCCATGGCGCCGCCGCCCTTCTTGCCGCCGGAACCTGCGGAAGAATCACTGTCAGAATCGCTTTCCCAGTCCGGATCCGGGGTAATATTATCATCACCGCCCGGAGTCACCTCGGACTCTGCTTTCTTTACAGTAAGCGGAATATAGCCGGAGAACACATTGGTATCCTGAGCAGTGGCATCGATGCCCTCGGTTACCAGACGGTAATCACCGGCTTCGGCAAAATCGAGCTTGAGCTCATTGCCCTTCTTCACCGTGACATAGTCATCGCCGGAGGTGGCATTGCAGTCCACAGTCGAACCATTGGTAACACGGCAGAGGGAGTAGCCGTCCATGCCCTGAACCGCAGCGCTCTGAGAGGTGGCGCCGGTCTTCTTGTATACCTGATAGGTCATGTCCAGCTTTTCCACGATCAGCGTAAAGAGCTTGCCTACGTACACATCCAGCGGAGTAACCTCGGCGCTGTCAGCGGTAACCACGCCGATCTTGCTGGCAGAGCTGCCGCCGTTTCCGGAGCCGAAGCTGAAGTCAGGCACCTCGCCTTCCTTCCAGTAGCCTCTGACATATACGGAGTGCGTATCGGTGGCCACTGCCTGATCCTCGCTGTCAAACACGGTAACAGACACAATGTGAGTGCCGGCCTTGCTGAAGGACCAGTTAAGCACCGGATTGGTAACCGTAAGCTTCTCGCCGTCAACCTCCCAGACAAAGCGTCCGATAGTGCGGTTGCCGCCCAGCTTGGCATTTGCTGCGGAATACTGCGCGCGGCTCAGGGCGTTAACCTCAGCAGGCCCCTCGATCTCCACAAAGCCGGTTACCTCACCGCTGTCATTAACCTGAACAACGGCTTCCGCAGAGGTCTTAAGACCTTCGTTGTCAGTAACAGTCACTACTACCTTATGAGTGCCGTAGGAGGAGAACTTATGGGTGAAGGAGGTTACCTTGCCGGAAGCGATCTCCGCGCCGTCCACCAGCCAGGAGTAGCTGGCGATCTCGCCGTCGTCAGAGGCCACAGCCACAAACTCCACGGCTGCATCGAGAGCGGCGGCGGTAAGCTTCGGAGATACGGAAACCACCGGAGGCAGGTTCTCGGAAGGAGGCACCACGGTGATCTCGGCAGAGGCTGTGCCGGTAGCGCCCTTGGCATCAGTTACGGTTACCGAGTAGCGGGTGGTTTCCTCAGGAGTTACCGTGATCTTTGCGGTGGTCTCGCCGGTGCTCCACTTGTAGGTAATTTCATCGCCGTCGGCATCGCTGGAAGCAGAGGCATCAAGAACTGCGCTGCCGCCGGTCTTAATGATCAGTGCGGAACTCTCGATAACTGCTACCGGAGCATGATTATCCACACCGCGGACAGTTATGGTAATCACCTCCTGTGAAGTCCGGCCGTCTCTGTCGGTTACCGTGAGCTTGTAGGAGGTGGTAGCTTCCGGAGTAACTCTGATAGAAGATGTGGTCGCGCCGGTGTTCCAAGAGTAGGTGAGCCCGGCTCCGGTGGAACCGGAGGCGTTCAGAGTTACGGTCTCGCCCTGATCAATCTCGGTAGCGGAAGCGGTGATCACAGCCTTGACCGGAATGACATCATCAGAGGAGACTACAATTTTCTGAGTCTCGGTCATCGTATCTCCTCCGGCGGAGGAGGACTTCTTCATGGTTACGGTATATTCGCCGGCTGCCTTATAGGTATGGGAAACCTCATTGCCGGAAGCCGTCTCGCCATCGCCGAAATCCCAGCTGATGTTTTCGTAATCATAGGCAACGTCGCAGCCGTTATCCACGCCCGGAGCAGTCCAGAATCTGGCAGTGAGTCCGTTAACCTCAGCTACAATGGGAGGAGGAAGAGCTCCGTTCGGAATGCACTCTTCTTCAGATTTAACGGTAACGGTAACCGTAGCAGCGGAAACCGCGCCCTGATTGTCGGTTACGGTAACGGTATAGGAGGTGGTCTTCTCCGGAGTAACCGTGATCTTGGCAGTGGTCTCACCGGTGCTCCACTTGTAGGAGGAGATGGTGCCGTCAGGATCGGTAGAACCGGAAGCATCCAGCACTACGGAGGTGCCCGGAGCCACCACTTCAGCGCCGCCGGAAATCACAGCCTTAGGAGCCTTGTTTCTGGTATCCAGCACTTCAGGAATGCCGTCGGTGAGCTTGGTGCCGTCCACGGAGGTATCCTGAACGGAGCTTATAGTAAAGTTGCCGCCGCTGGAGGTCTTGTACCAGCTATTGCCGCAGTCATTGAACAGGAATTCAATGCCGGTTCTGTCGCTGTCAAAGCTGAGATCCTTCTTGTACCAGCCCTTTCCGGCATCGTCCATCTCTACTCCCGGAGGAGTTGTCCAGTCGGTTTCAGCTCCCGGAGTGCCGCGATAGTGGATGCACACCTTGGTAAGCCCCTCGGCGGACGGCTTGAAGTAGATGGTGGCATTGTTCGGGATATCCGTAGGAGCGCCTTCGGTTACCGATCCGTTCTGAGCAATGGTGTAAACTCCCTTGGAGAGGCACTTGCCGTCAGCGGAAGGATAGAAGGTGTTTTCGCCGTTGTTATGGATTCTGATATCAGCGCAGCCGGCGTCACGGGTATAGGTGACGGTGGTCTTGAAGTAGCCGGAGCTCTTAACATCGTCCATGGACTGGGAGCTCCAGGCGCCGGTGCCGGAATCCTTGTAATCAAGATATACTGAGCCGGTATCAGAAGCGGACGGCTTGGCATAAACGGTAACCTTGTCGGTAAGCACCACGGCCCCGTCGGTGAAGAACATATGAGTGCCTTCGATTTCGCCGTTCACATCCTCTTCATAACCGGCGCCCTTCTGGGTGTAGCGGCCGGCGCCTACGTAGGTATGGCCGATTTCGCTCCGGGTAACATTGCCCAGATTATCAGTGGCCTCCATGTAGTAGTCCACCAGCTGATCCCGGAAGTCGGAGATATAGGCATAGTAGGTATCGCCAATCTTCTGAGCCGGCAGCACCTCATAGTTCTTTGCAGCGTCATAGGTCTGCCAGGCAACGCCGTTCTTCACCGGATCCAGCTCGCGTTTCTTGGTGCTGTAGACCTTCCACTCACCCACCTGATTCACGTCCACATTGGGCTGACCGGTAAAGGCCTTGGGATTGTAAACCCGGGGCGCAATATCGGTAGGAGACATTCTCTTGTCCTTGTGGGCGCGAACATAAACCTTCACGTCCTTAATGCCGCTGACATCATAGGCATAGGTGTAAATAGCCCAGGTGTTATCAGCAAATGCCGTGACCCAGCCCTCGGCCTTGCCGGCGTTGGCAGAACCCGGGTTAGTAGGATAGCGCTGCACCCACCACATGGAGGGACCGGTCTTATCCTTGGCCAGGTTCTTGGAAACATAGGGCTCGGAGAAGAACAGGGACTGGTTAAAGCCCAGGGAAGGCTTAACATTGTCGTCCGTGTTTTCATCATAGTAGCCGAAGCCGGAATCGATGGAGGAAATAAGGAAGTACCAGGCCAGTTCTGCCGGATTGGCGCCGCCCTTGTAGTCATTAGCCTCATCGCCCTTCACCGGATAGGACATCATGTAGGGATTAAGCTGATTTCCGGCATAGGTAACCTGCTTCTCGGCATCCGTGGAAGGGGACCAATAGTTAGGATGGGTATCCAGCCAGATCTGCTCGGCGGTCTTGGCATAGTTCAGAGAAGCCTGCAGAATGGCGAAGTTTCTCTCGAGATAGTGGTAGCCGTATTCCAGAGACACCGCATGACCGAAGGGGGTGCCGGCAAAGTTGGTCGGAAGCTCGAACTCAGTGCCGTTGGCGGTATTGAAAACAGCCAGCTGTTTATCCCAAACCCCCATGGGGATATGCCAGTGGTACCAGTCCGGATCTGAGGAGGAATCACGGGTATCCACCCAGGAGCCGTCCTGAACATGCTGAATGTCGTCTTCGGGAATAGGATAGGCCTTCAGGTATTCTTCAACGCCCATACCCACTACGCCGGCTGAGGAGTATTCCCCGCCGGAAGCCAGCCAGGTATCAATGGAACCTGCACGACCTTCACCGTTATCACCATCGTGAGCGATAACGAAATACATGGTTCTCCCGCCGGCATCAGCCTCATAGGAGGGGCGATCGATTTCATTGGATGCGGTGGCTGAGCCCTCCCAGCCTTCCAGCCAAGAGCCGTTCTGATCCACCGGAATGCCGGCCAGCTTGGAAACCTCGCCGGTCTCCGGATTTACATACTGTACCCAGTGCGGGATATCGCAGAACGGGAACTTGTTCAGAATGTTCTGCTTCTCGTGAGCCATGCCCACATGTTCCCACTTGCCCTTCTCGTAAACATTCTGAAGATCGGCGCGGTTAGGGGGGGAAACCATGGTGTCATAAGCCGGGTTTTCATTATTGTACGGATAGTCCCGGAGAGCACGGGAGAAGTGGTTGTTGCCCATTACGGACCATTCGATGCCCAGCTTCTTAAGAGTGGGGATCAGCCTTTCGGAAAACCCGAGCTCCGTGGGGAAGAAGCCCTTGGAGGATTTGAACTGGGAACCCAGGAAGTAATCCTGCTGCAGAGTGACGTTCTGATAAATAAGATCCTTAAGGAAATATTCCGGTCCTACCAGGGGGCCCATGGAATGGTGGCCGGTGAAGTGAATGGGATCCAGAGCATTGAAACCGTTAGTGGTCTTAACGGAACCCACCGTGCTCTTCCAGTCAGCTGACCAGCCCGGCTTATAGAAAGCGTTGAAAGATCCTCTTTCCGCAAAGTCCTGCACGTTGTTGATAACCGCAGCGGACATGGTTACATGAGTCTGGCTCTTGGGATGGCTGCCGTTGTTGGCCCGGGCGGTCCGAGCCGGCCAGACGGTATAGGCATTCTGCTTGGCATTCCGCATGTAGTACTGCTCCAGATTGTCATGGGGCATGGGGGCGCCGGTGGGCAGCAGATACTTGTAACCGGCCGGAGGATTGGTCTTTATTTCCAGAGCTCCGCCGTCATAGGTGTAACGGATAGGGCTTCCCACTGCGGCTGACTTGTATGAGGAGGTGTCATAGTACGGCCAGAAGTTTGGCATGTGATTGTGATAAATGTGCGTAGCAGCAACCACCGCCTCCGCATCCTGAGTAAGCGCAAGGCCGGGGAGAGCCATGGCCAGCCCCACGGCAACTGCCATGGCCTTAGGACGAAAACTGAATGTTTTGTTCTTCTTCATATTTGTCAACTCTTAGGCTTGTTAGCAAGGAATGTTCAACACAGGAAAAGCTCCCGTTTAACCTCTGATTTTACATCCTGAGAAACTATTTTCACAGACAAGATGTTAATAAAGTGTTAATTTTTTGTTATTATTTTACTAATATATGACCGGGTTCAAACTTTGCCGTGAAACATTTCATTTTCCGGAAAAGCACGCATTTTCAAGGAAACGGGGACAGAACCGTGCAGCATCTCTGGTACAATACAGAAGAAGATAAGCATAAGCTTAAAAAGCTGACACCTGACGAAAACACATAGGGGGATTGTATGAAACTCAGCGAAGAAGACGGCGAACTTTTTATGAAGCTCTGGAACGAACTCACAGACTATGTTTCAGAACAGAAAAACCTGGAAAACCCGCTCCTCTGGCCGCCTGAAAGGGTAAACACCAAGGAATTTCATACCGCCTACACTGCCCTTCTGGATGCCCTGTTCAGCGAAGACGGAGTTCTAATTGACCGCTTCGTGTCCGCTAATCCGGATCTCCCAGGAGATTATCAGGATCTGGTACTGTCCTGGAAGAACCACATTACCGACAAATTCATTCTGGAACGCTATCTCAAAAAGGGAGCGGTTTTTCACGGGAGGGGCAAGGCCTTCATTGTGCAGGGCATCAGTGAAAGTCTGGAGGATCAGTACTGGGGCCAGGCTCCCCTGATGGTGGAAACCACCCTGATCCCTTTTCGAAAGGTCATTACCTTCACCCGGATCATCAGCGTCTACTCCATTTCCTTCGGCCCCGGAGCCAGAAGAGGCTTTAAGGAAAGCTACAGTGAAATGAAGGCGGCTAAACGGGTCTACTCCTCGCTGCCGGTTCCTGATGATGACGATGACGACGAATACTGAGGCTGTCCCGGTTCAGCGATAATCAGGGATGATGACAGCATCTGAAATAAGCTCTGAAGAAGCCCCGGACATCCCGGGGCTTCTTCACGTCATCCCTGCATCATCTCCGTGTCCTGATCTTTTTCTTCAGTGCTTCTTCAGGGAAGCCATAACGCCGTAAATGATCTGGAGCTCGTGATCGGAGAGATCGGCTTTGCCAAAAATATGCCTGAGCTGCTCCATAATGGTGCCGTTAACCTGAGGCTTAATAAAGCCGCTGGTTTTCAGTGCATTTTCCATAAAGGCATAAAAGCTTTCCCACTGCTCGTGAGCGGGCTTCAGGGGCTCCTTCACCGGGACAGGGCCGGAAGATAAGACGCTTTTCTCCTGCCGGAGGAGGATCTGGCGAAGCTCATAGGCCAGCACCTGCACGCTCATGGCCAGATTAAGGGAGGAATAAGCCGGATTGGCATCAATGTTAATATGGATATCGCACCTGGCGAGCTCGGCATTGGTAAGCCCGGAGCTTTCCCGGCCAAACACCAGGGCAACCCGTTCCCCGTTAGCAGCATGGGACAGCGCCCGGGCGAGGCCTTCCCTGGGCTGATAAAGCGGTCTTTCCAGCGAACGGCGCCGGGCGGAGGCTCCGGCTGCAAAGGAAACGTCCCGGAGCGCCTCGTCCAGAGAGGATACTCTGGTAATAGTCCTAACCACATCAAAGGCTCCGCCGGACAAAGCCTCTGACTCCGGGGTGATCACCGGACGGTCGGTAACCACGGTAAGACGGGAAAGGCCCATGGTTTTCATGGCCCGGGCTGCGGATCCGATGTTGCCGGGATGGGTAGGCTCCACCAGCACCACCCGGACGAGATCGAGCATTTTCAGAGATTCCGGACTCAAAGAACCCGGCATTGGCTGTTCCTGAACCATTTTTTGCGATTCTTAAAATTTCCCTGCGTATTTCCGGACTTATGACTTCTTTTCCGCGCTCGCGCCGTTTCCGGGAGCACTCTCGGGGTCTCCCTCAGGAGCGACGGGCGCGTCCTCGGGAGCCGCCTTATGATAACCGCCCTTTCTGGACAGCTCCTTTCCGGCGTAATGATATTCCAGATAATAGGTAACGTTGGTCATCATGGCCAGCCGGAAATAGTCATTGGCTCTTTCTTCTTCGCCTTTGATCTGATGGTACTTGCCAAGATAGAAATAGGCCTCGCACAGTCTTTCGGTTTTCTGCTCCTCGGTGGCGCCGTCCAGAACATGCTCCCAGAAGTCCGCCTCGGAACGGAGTCCCAGCATAACCTGCAGCATTCTCACATTCCAGAGATCCTCCCGATCGGCAAGAAGCCGGAATCTTTCCTGAAGTCTCGGGACGGCCTGTTCCGGATGCAGCTTGGATTCGATAATATAAAGCCAGACAATGCGGAAGACATCATTGCGATCCTCAAGATAATACCTGCTGAAATCCTCATGGGCCATCTGATCTCTGAGACCGTAGTAAAGGGCAATGCCCCGGGCCGAGTAGATGCTGCTCAGGGTCGGCTCCAGCTCCAGAGCCGCATCAAAGGCGTCATAGGCTTCAAGGTACTTGCCATCCATGGCCAGCATTACCCCGAAATAGCCGTAGCCCTCGGCAAACTGCAGGTTTTCCTGAATGGCGGACATAATACCCAGCTGGGCCAGAAAGGAGAGACCGGTCTTATCATAGACGAAGCTTCTCTCATAAAGAAGACGGGCTCTTTCCGTCTTGGTGATATGGGGATCGGCGATCTGCCGGGAAAGCTTGATAATCAGCATCTGATCAGAGGTATCCACCACCCGGGGAGTTACAATTTTGATAAATGACGGATCAATATGACCGTCAGACACCGTCCCGGCGCTCACGTTCATTCCCGCGCATCCCGTGAGAATAAAACCGCCCAGCATCAGGGACAAAAATACTCTGTTAAACATTGCTGATTCCTGTTATCCCGCATATTCCGGGAAAAAAACACATCCCCGCAGGGCTTCTTCGTATAGTGGCTTTCGCATTTTTATTTTAATGCATTGAAGGAAAATAATGACAGAGAGGGCCGGGAACGTAAGACAAAATGTGAACTTAGCCTGCGAGAGCATAAAAAAACCGGGAAAACGCCAAGGTAATCCCGGTTCATCATCTGAAAAAACTTCGTTTTAGTCCTGGTAAGGCACCTCGGCCTCAGGCTCGCCAATATCCTTCTTGATCTCCATGGGGAGCAGATTCTCTCTCTGAATCTTGAGCAGGAGCGGCCAGGTAGAAGCCACATAGATGGAGGAGAAGGTACCGAACACAATGCCTACCAGGAGGGCCAGAGAGAAGCCGTAAATCATCTCGCCGCCCAAAAGCAGGAGAGCCATTACGGTAATGAGAGTGGTTCCCGAGGTGATGATGGTTCTGGAAAGAGTTTCGGTAAGAGACACGTCAAACAGTCTGTCCATGGGCATTTTGTGCAGACGTCTGGCGTTTTCGCGGATACGGTCAAACACCACGATCTTGTCATTCAGTGAGTAGCCCACCACGGTGAGCACCGAGGCCAGCACCGTAAGGTCGTACTCCACCCACATCAGGGAAAACACTCCCAGCACCACAAACACATCGTACACCAGAGAGATCACGGCTCCGGTAGCCATACGCCACTCAAAGCGGGCGGCAATATAGGCCAGCATCACAATCAGCGATACCACAATGGCCACAATGCCGCTGGTAACCAGCTCCTCGCCCACGGCCGGTCCCACAAACTCGCTTCTGGTGACCTGAGCTCCGGAATTCATGGAGGTTACGGCTGTTTTAACCTTTTCGGTAATGCCCTGCTGATTCTCCCCCTCTTTGGGACGCAGTCTTATGGAAACGTCCCGGGAGGTGCCGAAGAACTGCACCACAGCGCCTTCAATGCCGTTTTTCGCCAGACTGGCGCGCACCTCCTCCAGATTAACCGGCTCGCCTGAGGGATTCTCGGGGTACTGCACCTCGATAACGGCGCCGCCGGTAAAGTCAAGTCCCCAGTTAAGGCCCTTAACGCCCAGAAGAACAATGCAGCCTATTACCAGGAGCAGACACAAAGCCTCCACCGGCTTCGCGATTTTCATAAAAGGGATAACGGTTCCCTGCTTAATTACCTGAAACATAGCTTCTCCCTTAAATCCACAGCTTCTTGATATTGCGTCCGCCTACAGCCGCATTTACCACGGCGCGGCAGGCGGTAACAGCCGTAAACATGGAGGATACCAGCCCCACCATCAGCACCAGGGCAAAGCCCTTGACGGAGCCGGTTCCCACCAGGAACAGAATCAGAGCCACGAAGAAGGAGGTAATGTTGGAATCCGCAATGGTCACAAACGCCCTCTCATAGCCGAGATTGATAGACTGCTGCACGCCCCGGCCGTTTCTGATTTCCTCGCGGATGCGCTCGTATATCAGCACGTTGGCATCCACCGCCATGCCGATGGTCAGCACGATGCCGGCGATGCCCGGAAGAGTCATGGTGGCTCCCGGTATCAGAGACATAAGGCCGACAATGAGCACAAAGTTCATCAGAAGCGCCAGATTGGCCACAAGACCGAAGCCCCGGTAGTAGATGATCATGAAAATAAAGAGTATTCCCATACCCCAAAGCATGGCCGTCATGCCGTTTATGATGTTCTGCTGTCCCAGACTGGGGCCGATGTTTCTTTCCTCCACAATCTGAATAGGAGCGATAAGAGCGCCGGCGCGGAGCAGGAGGGCCAGATTATGGGCTTCCTGCGGGGAATCCAGACCGGTAATGCGGAACTTGGTGCCCAGGCGGGCCTGAATGGTGGCCACGTTAATGATCTGCTGCGCCTTGCGGAAGCGGGGTCTGTTCTCCGCATCAGCTCCGGCTGCTTCGGAAGCGGCATCCTGATCAATGGCCTTGTACTCGATAAAGTTGGTGGCCATGGGATCGCCGATATGATCCCGGGTAAAGTCGGACATGATCTGACCGCCCTTGGAATCCAGACTGATATTAACCTCGGGACGAGAGTTTTCATCCATGCCGCTCCGGGCATCGATAATATGATCGCCGGTTAAGATTACTCTCTTGGCTACCACTACCGGCTGATCGTCCTTGCTCATGATGACTTCGGAATTAGGAGACACCTTGCCGCTGGCGGCATCCTGAATGTCAGCTGCCTGATCCACCAGCCGGAACTCCAGAGTGGCTGTGGCGCCGAGGATTTCCTTGGCCCGGGCAGAGTCTTCAACACCGGGGAGCTCCACCACAATTCTTTCCGCGCCCTGTCTCTGCACCAGAGGCTCGGCCACGCCCAGCTCGTTAACACGGTTTCTGATAATGTTGATATTCTGCTCCACGGCATAGGTGCGGATTTCCTTAAGCTTCTCCGGCTTTACCTGAGCAGTGATGACAAACTTGCCGTCAGCCTTTTCATCTGACTGAAACACCATGTCCCCGTGCTTTCTCTTAAGGAGCTCCAGGGCCTTATCCATGGTTTCGGCATCCCGGAAGAAGATCTGAACATCAGTGCCAACGGCCTGAGCTCCGGTAAGACGGATCTTCTCCTGACGGAGCTCGGTTCTGAAATCCTGCACCGTCTGGCCGATAATCTTCTTCATGGCTTCATCCATGTCCACCTCCATCAGGAAGTGAAGGCCGCCCCGGAGATCGAGACCCAGCTTGAGAGGATGAGCTCCGATGCTTCTGAGCCAGTCCGGAGTGGCAGCGGCAAGATTGAGAGCTACCACATATTTATCTCCCAGCTCCTTGGACAGCTTGTCCTTGACGCTGAGACGCAGGTTATTATCCTTAAATCTGATAAGCGCCTGACCGTTCTCATGCTCAATTTTGCACTGATCGCTGCTGCACAGAGGATTCACCACCCCCTGAATCCGGGACAGATCGCTTTCTGCCAGGGTAACGCCTCTGGTTCCTGAAATCTGAATGGCCAGATCCTCGCCATAAAGGTTCGGAAGAGCATAAATCGCTCCCATTATCAGTATCAGGATTATCAGCAGGTTTTTCCATAACGGGAATTTGTTTAACAAAACCGCCTCCTTGTATTCCCGCGGCAGGTTCGGCTGACTCCGCTGCCGCTGTTTGGTAATCCGGTAAAACTTATTTCAGATCCGCAGTCTTCACCACGTCGAAGGTTCCTTTGGGAAGCACGCCGGCAACATTGACGCGTCTTATCATCAAAGTGCCGCTGGCACTGACCTGAACAGTGTAGTAATCACGGTTTTCGCTGATTTTAACAATCTTCCCCACAATACCGCCGGTAGTATAGATTTCATCACCCGGCTTCAGCTGGGACAGAATCTGCTCCATTTCCTTTCTCTTCTGATTCTGGGGCCGCATCATCAGGAAATAGAAAACGACAATAAAGCCCACCATGATGATGAGAAAGGTGAAATCAAACTGCGGCTGAGGAGCCTGAGCGGCTCCGGCGGCTGCTTCATCAGCCAGCGCTGTTGGAAAAAAATTCATGAACTTACCTCAATTGAGCAATGCATACATTCAAGTGGTGCATTATAACCAAATAGGAGATCCTCCGCACGTTTTTTAACGGACATGGAAATGCCGTTTCCGGCGGAAGCATAAGTTACGGGGAATAAAAGCAGGCAATACAGTAACGGCATCCTCGGGGAAAAGAAGGCTGAAAAACAGGTGAAGAGGGGAAGAAAAAATCCCGAAATTTCAGAATAACATGAGGAAAAAAAGAAGCCCGGGGCTCGGAAAGCCGCAAAAACTGCTTAAAGCGTGTTCCTGACGGCAACGCGCCACATCTGTCAGCGCTCTTTTTCTGTCAGCGGGTTCTTTCTGTCAGCGCACTATCTGAGCCGGCATTTCGTTAAGAATTGCGCTTACCAAAAAGATGCGGTCAGCAAGGTAGAGATCGTTCAGCTCGAAAAGACCTTCCTTTATGATGTACCCCCGGGCCTGATAGCGATCTATGGTCTTCTGCCGGGCCACTCCGGCCACGATGCCGGCGCTGATGCTGGGAGTATAGATAATCCTTTTCATCTGCCAGAAAATATTGGCCTGGCAGCACTGGGCCACATAATTATCGGTGTTCAGAAAGATAATCTCGTCAGCGCCGTCCCGGCGGGCTGCATGGAGGGCCATACTGCTTTCAATCCGGGAAAGAGTCATATATCTGGAGGTCAGCCCCGCTGCCGGCATGCGCAATCTGCTGATCTTGATCCGGTAGCCCCGGCGGTAATCCTCCTCCGGAATCTCCCGGGAATCATGAGAAATCAGAAACTCCGCGTGAGGGTAGCGATCCGCCACAATGTATACCGACACGGATCCGAACCGGATGCCCCGGATCCGAATAAGAGCACTCAGGGCGTTTTCCAGACGTCTGAGAGAAAATTCCCCGGTAAGACCCAGCTCTTCCTTGCCTGCCAGAAGACGGCGGTAATGTTCGGCCAGATTTTCCGCCCTGATAATGTTGCGATCCTTCTCATAAAGGATTCTCATGGTCTCGAAAATGCCAAGCCCGTTAAGAAAACCGTCGGGAAGATAGCCGCCGATTTCTTCAATGCCATCATCGGTTATTCTGAACATCTGCCGCCTCCGAAACCCCTGCTCCGAAAATCCCCGTCCCTGTTACCGGACTGTCCTCAAGCACGGAAACACCTCATACGCAAAAGCAGCGCGGGAGATCCGTCTTAAAAGGATAACGGAGATCATTTTACTGAATTACAAGAGCCCCTCAAAAAATCATGATCCCAAAATTCAGCCGGATTCACCAAATTTCGGAGCTGCATGTGTCTGGCGGTGATCCCCTTAACGATTCTGCGGCATCAGTCGTTTTCCGGATATATTTTGAAGAACTCTTCAGCGAACTTCTCAAAGGTTCCCTGAGCGATTTCCGCGCGGATCCGTTCCATAAGATGCTCATAAAATCTGAGATTGTGAATGGTGTTAAGCCGTGCTCCCAGCATTTCGCCGCATTTATCAAGATGATGGAGATAGCTCCGGGAGTAGTTTTTGCAGGTATAGCAGTCGCATTCCGGATCCAGAGGATCGAGATCCTGACGATAACGGGCATTTCTGAGCTTAACCACTCCGGAGGAGGTAAAGAGATGGGCATTTCTGGCATTTCTGGTGGGCATGACACAGTCAAACATATCAACGCCCCGAAGCACGCCGGAAACTATATCCTGAGGCTTCCCCACCCCCATGAGATAACGGGGCCGATCCTCCGGCATCGCCGCGGTTATATGATCCAGAATGCGATGCATGTCAGCCTTCTCCTCGCCCACCGCAAGACCGCCGATGGCATAGCCGTCAAAGCCGATGTCCAGAAGGCCCTCCAGGGATTTGTCCCGGAGATCCTCGTAAATGCTGCCCTGAATGATTCCGAAAAGCGAGTTGGGATTATTAAGCCGGTTAAATTCCTCGCGGGATCTTTTAGCCCAGCGGAGACTCAGGTTCATCGACCATTCCGCTTCATCATGGGTTGCCGGATACGGAGTGCATTCGTCAAGACACATAACGATATCAGAATCCAGGTCTGTCTGAACCTGCATGGATATTTCCGGCGAAAGAAATACCTTATCGCCGTTTACCGGGCTCCTGAAGTAACAGCCCTCTTCCTTGAGCTTGCGGAGCTTCCCCAATGAAAACACCTGAAAACCGCCGGAATCGGTAAGGATAGGACGTTTCCAGTTCATAAACTCGTGAAGTCCGCCGTGGAGACGCACCACCTCCATGCCGGGACGCAGCCAGAGATGAAAGGTATTTCCCAAAATAATGTCGGCATCAATGTCCCGCACCTCCTCCGGAGTGAGCCCCTTAACCGTTCCGTAGGTACCCACAGGCATAAAGGCCGGAGTCCGCACAATGCCCCGGGGAAAAACCATTTCGCCGAGCCTTGCTCTGCCGCATTTGGCTTTAAGAGAAAATTCCATAAAATGTCGGTTCCTTTAATTGTTTTCGCACAGGCGTTCAATATCCTCCCGGGATTCGGGACAGGGATTTTTGGTGATAAACATGGCATCGCCGTAGCTGAAAAAGCGATACCTGTTTTCTACCGCAAAACGGTAGGCCGCCATGGTATGCCGGTATCCGGCAAAGGCGGCCACCAGCATGATGAGAGTAGATTCAGGGAGATGGAAATTGGTAATTAAAGCGTCGATTACCCGATAACGGTACCCCGGATAGATAAAAATTGAGGTGTCGGAGGCAAAAGGCTCCAGATCATGGCCGTTCTTTTCGGCAGCCTGAGCCGCGCTTTCCAGGGATCGCACAGAGGTGGTGCCCACGGCAATCACCCGGCCGCCCTGCTCCTTAACCTCTCTGATTGCGGCAACGGTTTCGGGAGGCACCACGGCATACTCCGAATGCATATGATGCTTAAGGACATCATCCTCCTTCACCGGCTGGAAGGTACCCGCTCCCACATGCAGGGTCACCCACGCAAACCTGATGCCTTTTTCCTGCAGCTTCCGCATTAATTCTTTATCAAAATGAAGTCCCGCAGTGGGAGCGGCCACGGCTCCGGGATCCCGGGCATAAACAGTCTGATAGCGCTCCCGGTCTTCGCTGGTATCCGGTCTGTCGATATAAGGCGGGAGCGGAATATGTCCGATATCATCAAGGATGGCAAAAATATCGGCTTCCCCGTCAAAGCGAACCTCAAAAAGATCTCCCTCCCGGGAAACCATGGTGGCTGTGTACCCTCCGTCAAAAAACAGCCGGGCACCAGGTTTGGGCGAACGGGAAGATCGCAGGTGGGTAAGAGCGGTATGAGAACCGGTAACCCTTTCAATAAGGATCTCAAAAGCCCCGCCGGATTCCTTCTTCCCAAAAAGACGGGCCGGAATCACTTTTGTATTATTAAAAACAAGAAGATCACCGGGATTGACTAAATCAAGAACATCGTAAAAATGCCCTTCCCGAAGCGTACCGTCTTTGCCGTCAAGTCTTAGAAGACGGCTATGGGTGCGTTCCGTGGCCGGGTATCTGGCAATAAGCTCCTGGGGGAGTTCAAAGTTAAAATCTGATCTCAGCATGATATAGCGGACAATAAGACAAAAAGAGTTGACAAGGTCATTTCTGAAAACTGTGACGGATCTTAAGAACTGAACACGGTTTTTGCAACTGTTGCGAGCAATAATTTCCTGAGAACAGGTGTCTTTCCGCCCGCATCCTGATCCGCAAGCCTTGCCATACCTTGAAAAACCGCATGGAGAAACAACGGCCAATTAACGTTTCAGGTATCCCGCCCTAAACCGGAAACAGAGCTCTGACAAATCACTGCCAAAAACGAATAGCGGACAGTTTTGTCAACGAGCAGGACACTGCACGCCAATCCACGGGGTCGCCAATCCACGGCACCAAAAAAAATTTCTAAAAACTTGACACATATCACATGTTTTGTGATAATAACTGCGATATGACTTCTTTGGTCAATCGTTCATTAGTCACTTTGTATTCATAGTTATTGTTTTAATAACGCCACTCCTTCACTGAGGGAGTGGTCTTTTTTTATGAACGCCTCCTGAAAAGCTTTGCAAACGCAGCGGAACCGTTACGGCTATATCTGAACGCCGGCGTCTCCGAAAAAACTCCACTCATGTTAGCGGGGCTTAATTACGGAACTGCGTCTTCAGCGCCATCCCCGCGGCTCCTCAAACTGCTTTCCCGGGAAGTATCATAAAATCTCCCAGTCAGCTACAGGAAATACCAGCAGATCCAAGCAAGCAGGTTAAAACATTGAATAAAAAAGGTTAATATTTAATTTTTGGGTTTTATTGCCAGCGTGAACATCAAAGCTGCTGTCATATTTATTAATGAGAGTTCGTCCGTAATTTTAATTGTTATTTACAGGATTATTTTCTGGCAGGGAATCAAGCAGATGTCAGTGGTGCCAGGATAACAAAATCAGCAGTACTGATTAACAGCCTGATACTCAGTGTGACCATCAGGACCACTCCATAAATACTTTCAAAATATAAAGATCTGGGAATAACTGAATTATAATTAAATAAATTACCAAACTCAAGCATTATGATTATCTGTAAATTAAAAATCAACAATTGAAACAGAAAGCACAATTTATTTAATTACTGAGAATCAATTGAGATATCTTACTTTCAAAAATAAATCAAACACACTTTAATCTCCAAAAAAGAAAAAGGCGATGTTCACACATCGCCTGTCTCTTAGCTAGGATTGATTCAATTAAGAACGATTGTACTTAGAGGTTCTTCTGAAGGCCTTCTCTTCATGGTCAAAGAGATAGCAGGCCTTGGCAGGAATGCCTACTTCCAATGAATCGCCGGTATCAACCGGGATTTCAGAGGCAGCCTTAACAGTAAAGTCCTCACCGTCAACGTCCATGTACACAAAGGATTCAGCGCCCAAGTGCTCTGCTACCTGTACCACACCGGAAAGACGGTTCTCAGCATCCGGATGATCAACAGGAACCAGGTGCTCAGGACGAATGCCTAATTCAACCTTATCGCCAACGTTAGCTCGACGGGCATCAACACAGGCAGTAATCACATCGCCGGTGTTGAGCTTAACGCGGCAGCGTTCTTCGCCGATCTCAATGAGCTGCCCCTTGAGGAAGTTCATCTTCGGGGAGCCGATAAAGCCTGCCACAAACTTGTTGCAAGGATTATGATAAAGCTCCAGAGGAGAACCGAACTGCTCCAGATTGGTTTCGGCAGAATCCTTGAGCGGGCTCAGCACTGCAATGCGGTCAGCCAGAGTCATTGCCTCAACCTGGTCATGGGTTACGTAGATAATGGTGGCATTGAGTTCCTTATGGAGCTTGGCAATCTCAATACGCATCTTTACGCGGAGCGCTGCGTCGAGGTTGGACAGAGGCTCGTCGAAGAGGAACACGTTAGGCTGCTGCACAATGGAACGGCCGATGGCCACACGCTGACGCTGACCGCCTGACAGAGCCTTGGGCTTTCTGTCCATAAGCGCTTCAAGACCCAGGATCTTGGAAGCATGGGCCACACGCTTCTCAATGGTGTCCTTATCGAACTTCTTCAGCTTAAGACCAAAGGCCATGTTCTCACGCACATCCATGTGAGGATAAAGAGCGTAGGATTGGAACACCATGCCTACACCGCGCTCTACCGGAGGAATGTCATTCATGAAAACACCGTCAATCTTGAGTTCGCCGCCAGTAATGTCTTCAAGACCTGCTACCATACGGAGAAGAGTAGACTTGCCGCATCCGGAAGGTCCTACGAAAACGATGAACTCGCCGTCCTTGATGTCAAGATTGATGTTACGCAGAGTATCCTTGAGAACACCAAGCTTATAGTTTTTCAAAACATTTGTTAAAGTAACTTCAGCCATTTATATAGCTCCGAATTAAATAATTCCCTGTAAAGGCGGCACCATAGACCCCATGCCGCCCAAATTAACCATTAGCCCTTTACACCGCCTGCAGTGAGACCGCCCACCAGCCAGTGCTGAGCAAGGAGGAACACTACGGTAATCGGGAGACCGGACATAACTGCTGCGGCAGCAAAGTCGCCCCACTTCTTGTCCTGGGAAGCCATGTACTGCTGAGAACCTACTGCCAGAGTGTAATCATTTACATTGTCAGTAAGCAGAATGCTGGCCACCGGAACTTCGGTGATGGTACCGATAAAGGCAAGAATGAACACCACTGCCAGAATCGGCACAGAGAGCGGCAGCAGCACCAGTCTGAATGCCTGCCACGGAGTAGCGCCGTCAATTGCAGCTGCTTCTTCCAGAGACGCATCAATGGTTTCAAAGTAACCCTTGATTGTCCAGATGTGCAGCGCAATGCCGCCCATGTACGACAATATCAGACCGCCGTGGGAGTTAAGACCCAGAGCCGGAATATAAGTGCCGATGTTATCAAACAGGGCATAAATGGCAACCAGGGCCAGCACTGCCGGGAACATCTGGAATACGAGCATGCAGTCCAGGATGAACCCCTTGCCCGCAAAGTTCAGACGCGCAAACGCATAGGCACTGGTGGTTGAAAGCACTACGATAAAGGCTGCGGTTACTACTGAAATATAAATTGAATTCCAGAGCCAGCGCAGTACCGGGAACGGCGGTAACACTTCCTTCCCGCTGGGATCAAAGTAAGAGATTCCCAGAGCCAGCTTCCAGTGATCCAGCGTCAGCGAATCGAATCCCGGGAAGAAAAGTCCTAAAATGCTGTCAGATACGTTAGTGGCAAAATTACCTTCACGGAACGAAATCATCACCACCATGAACAGGGGGAACAAAATCGCCATAAGGAAGAGGCACATGAACGCATGAGTTGCCCAGATGCGATATTTAATCGACTTTGGTTGTACTATTGCCATTTGTTATCTCCCTGTGTCCCTCTTGGTTAACTTGAGCTGTGCAACTGCCAGAGCGCCTACCAGGATGAATATCATGGTAGCAATCGCAGATGCCAGACCATAGTCATGTCCGCCGGCGCCGCCTTCAAATGCAAGACGGTAGGTATAGGACACGAGCAAGTCAGTTGCGCCTGCCATAGTAGCTGTAGTGCTGCCAGGTTCAGGCAGATAGTCAGGACCGCCGTTGGTCAACAACATGATAAGAACGAAGTTGTTGAAGTTGAAGGCAAAGGATGCAATCATCAGCGGGAACAAAGGCTTCCACAGAAGCGGCACGGTAATGTTGAAGAAATTCTGGATAGGACCGGCTCCGTCCATGGCTGATGCTTCATAAAGATCGTCAGGAATGGATTTGAGAAGACCCATGCAGAGAATCATCATATATGGATAACCCAGCCAGGCGTTAACGATCAAAAGCATCATACGAGCCAGATTCGGGGAAGTGGTCCATTCAGGCTTCACGCCGAACACAAAGTCAATGATTCTGTTGATTTCACCGAAGTTCTCATTAAAGAGTCCCTTGAACACCAGAATGGAAATAAATGAAGGAACTGCGTACGGAAGAATGAGAATTACGCGGTAAATAGCGCGACCCTTAAGGAATTCCCACTGCGCAAAGCAGGCCAGCACCATGCCGATAGCAAGAGTAATACCTACAGTGCCCAAAGCAAAAATCACAGTCCAGATAAAGATCTTGACGAACGGCTCTCTGATGTTGCTGTCAGTGAAAATTCTCTTAAAGTGAGAAAAGCCGACACCGACACGGAAACCAGGAGTGTAGTTCTCGCCCTCGAACTCGCCGGTCTTGTCATCTATGTAACGGAAGTACCCTCTTTCCATGTCAGGCATGAAAAGCTTCTGGGTCTGGTTATCAAGAAGCAGATGCGGGTTCTTGAACATACGGCCATTACCGAGAACCTTGCCGTCAGGAAGCTGAGTGAACTTCTTTCTCATGGCGCCGAAGGTGTGCAGGTCGATCATGGAAAGTTCGTTGGAATCAAGACTCACCTTGACGGTCTTAAGGAAGTCGCGGAACTTCATGGTGCACTTAATGCCGCAGGGAGTGGGCTGATAGTTGCTGTCAACCTTTTCCACATGAATAGTATTCTTCTCAACGCTGAGTCTGGTGGTCTCCTTGGCCATGTCATCCTTATCGTAGAAACGGATATCGGATGACTTATAGGTTTCTACAGGAGTAACAGAACCGTCAGGAGCAGTCTGTCCGCCGGTGGTGAGCACTATTGAATAGAGTCCCTTATTGCTGCTTTCAACAATACTGAACTTGTATTCTCCGCCCTCAACACGGTACTTTTTCGTGAGATGGAATTCTTCGGCTCTTTCGAGAGTGAACAGGTTATTATCTGAATAGTTGGTAAAAGAGATGTAAATCGTGTATACCAGCGGGAAGATAATAAACACAATCATGCTGGCTATACCCGGGAATATATAGCGGTGCGGGTAGAAGCGCTTAAACCAGAACGCTGCCAGCCCTCCGCCAATTACCACGGCGAACAATCCAGCAAATGCGTACTGTCCATCCGAAAGCATTGAGCCAACCCACCATAAACCAAACAGCAGAATTGGCAACATGATCAGGATTTTTCGTAAAGCTCCGGAATCGCCTTTGGCGGCTCCTCCTCCTGAAGCTTTTCCTCCATTCTTAATAGATTCCATGCTAACAAACCTTAAAAACAAACAAACCTAGCTTTTCTGTTATGTAATAAATCATGAGCTTTATTACAAATAAAAACTTTAATAATCTCTTATTAAAGTTTTTACTTCTAAAAACTCTTTAAAAAGCTCCGGAATTTTACTTCCGAAGCCTCTAAAAACAGCTTAAGCTTAGCTATTACTGTTCAATACGACGTTCAGCAGTGCTGAGTGCTTCGTCAACAGTCTGACGGCCCTTGGTGGAGTTGGTCAGAGCAGTCTGGAAGGAAGACCAGAAACGGTTCATTTCTGCTACGTTAGGCATCGGATGACCAACTTCAGCGTTAGCTCTGGTTGCAGCGATACGGGAACCGATCTTAGGATCAGCCTCAAGCTTCTTTTCGAAGGAGTTGAGAGCTGCCACACCGAGCTGCTTGTCATCGTTCATAGCCTGGAGGCCTTCATCAGTGAGCAGATACTTCTCAAGGAATTCCTTGGCAAGATCCTTGTTAGGAGAAGCAGCATTGATGGTCATGCCCTGAACACCTACAAACGGATGAGCCTTCTGGCCGTTGAGGGAAGGAATGGCATTAACGGAAATGTCAACCTTCTTGGTGTCATAGTTGCCCCATGACCACGGTCCGTTGATGATACATGCAACCTTGCCGTTAACGAAGGAAGAATCCATTACACCGTAGTCAACACCCTTTTCCATATGGCCGCTCTTGATGAGGTCAACCAGGAAGTTAACACCCTTCTTAGCGCCGTCGTTGTTAACACCGGAATCCTTAACGTCATAGCCAGTTGCAGTCTTCTTGAATGCATAGCCGCCGTTAGCGGAAATCAGCGGATAGGTGAAGTAGCCGTTATTGTAATCCCACATAATGGCGCGCTTGCCTTCTGCCTTCAGCTTGTCATCAAGAGCGATGAAGTCTTCAAATGCCTTAGGAGCATCCTTGACAATAGCCTTGTTACAAATGAGGCCGATAGCTTCGATAGAAACAGGATAGCCGTAGTACTTGCCGTCTACCTTCATAGCTTCCCAGGCAAAGTCAGCAAAACGAGCCTTTTCTTCAGCGGTCGGTTCAATCGGGGTGAGGAGAGCCTGCTTAGCCCATTCGCCAAAACGGTCGTGAGCCCACATAAAGATATCAGGGCCGTTACCGGTAGCAGCGGTCTGCTGGAACTTGTTTTCAACCCCGTCAGGATGCTGAACAGTAACCTTAACACCAGTAGCCTGCTCGAACTTCTTACCTACCTTGGCAATACCGTCATAAGCCTTGTCGCCGTTAACCCAGATGGTGAGCTGACCTTCTTCAATACCGGCAACAGCGAACTGAGATAAGCCAAAAGCGGCCAAACCAACTACAGTTGCTAAAACACTCTTTTTCATTAGTCTATCCTTTTATATATTTACCAGATGAGACGGCATCACTGTCAAAACAGCAAAACAGCTAGCCTAACAGATAGAATGATAGACGATATCAGGATCCACTACACAACAAAAAAAGCGAATTTTTCTACATTGCTCATGTTTTCATGATTAAGCAACGGC
>JAEEGL010460994.1_pt1 | contig 34926 bp, 36 predicted proteins | sample 9134231 | NCBI WGS metagenome assembly JAEEGL01 (sample SAMN16246548, study PRJNA631951) | gut metagenome | biome: gut microbiome; feature: rumen; material: fiber-attached | host: Bos | place: Iran: Karaj | collected 2018-10 | reverse complement strand
TATGGTTTCAAGTACAGGTACTGAAACGACATCAACAAAAGTTTTAACCCGATAATACTGACCACGGGTTTTAACTTGATTGATAATATTCGAAGTCAAATCATCAAAGTGACTGATCGCGTGCAGTTTTAGAGAAAGATCAGGATCTGTTTCTTTCAAGCTCATAAATGCTGAGAGAAGATGAACGTAGATGAATTGGATATCATCCCAGCTTTGACCAACTGCCTTTCCATATGCAACGAACTGGTTTTTAATGTCATCCAACCGTTCTCTATTAAACTTTTTTTCTATATCTCTAATCGCAAGCTTTAGTTTATCTTTCTGAATTGAGGATTTTACATTGACAACACAAATGACAGGTTTTCCCATCTGTCGTAAATGGTTTAGGCAATCAGCTTCATATGCCTGTGGCCCATCATCGGTTATCAAAAACAACACAAGATCTGCTTGCTTGGCTGCTTCATAAGCTACGTTTTCGTCATCAATACCATCAAATGCTGCAATTCCAGGGACGTCCGTTATCTCGAGATCATTCCAGACGTATTCACGCACGTCGCGAGTTGTTCTTTGCGATCCATTGCCTATTGATTCACCAGAACCCTCGGTAAGTGTTTCCATAAGCGTGGATTTACCAGCCATCGTTCTTCCAAATAAGGTAATTCTGAATTTGGAGAGATTGTTTTCTAGATCAACAATATCTTGCTGTAGTTGTGACGAAACGAAGTCGAAAGAGTTTCGAGTTGAAGATAATTGATCAGACAACGCTTCCGATGCCTCAGGAAGATAGCAAGAAGAGTTGTTTAGATTACTTAAGGCGTTATCGATATTGCTTTTTGCATCCGATAACGTAATACTGAGCTTTTTGAGCTGCTCCCTAGCGAGCCGTGCTCCTTTGCGGGCAGACTTTCTGCATTTTCTCAATTCCTTTTTCAAGCTACCTTGATCCATTGCGACAACCTAAGTAATATGTGTAATCAGTTAGTGATTATTATATATCACAGATATGGTTTTTTCAAGTGAACTATGTTCGTTATGCTCATAAAACACTATACTGTAAAAATATCATGTAGATGAGATTGTTCCATCTTGCTTTACCAGCATTTTTAGTCCTCGAACATGTCATCAATCAGATCGATGTCTTCCATGAAATCAAGGAACTCGTCCAGCTCGGCGTCCTCTTGTGCCTTTTTGATCTTACGGTATGTCCTGCTGTCCACAACAATCGTTCGCTCTTCATACACGAGCTTCTTTCTTCCAAAGAAACCTCGTCTTTCGACGGGAATTTGTACTGTGATTCTGTGTTTCATAGCGCCTTCCTTCTGCTATGTACAAGGATTAGCTATCTCTTGTAATAATATGGATTGACATCGGTTGCAAATCATCTTCGCTATACTCCACGAATTCTTGATTGTACCGTTTGGAAATATAATTGCAGAGAATCCCAAGATACTCCAGATTACATTGATAAACAACCTGCGGCGATGGCAGCATCATCCATGCTTGATCCGGCAGTGTCTTCTGCTCAAACGCACGTACTTCATTTATGAGTTCGTCGCGCAGCTGAAGCAATTCAGAGTATGAATCTTCAACGTGTTCTTTGATAAATGTGTCAGGACTAATCATCATAGTTGTTTTCTCCTTTAGCAAGCTTCTTCCTGAAGCCAATCAGAGATCTTCCTTGGGCAGTTTTTCAAATGCCGTAATTCCATGAGGCACTCATCATTATTTGCCTTCAGGCATTGTTTGCAGATCAAGTCGTTTATTTCCGCAGACGCTGTATCGTTCAAAAACTCAGCTAACCTTTTCGGTGTCATTTTCTCCAACTTCTGAATCAGTTTATCTTTATTTGTCATTTTCTGTTCACCTCGCTTATTGTATCTTCTATTCTTACACGGAAGATGTTACATTTGTCGAACAGTTATCAGAGTGTAACGGTCTGCCGTGTGTGTCGAGCCATATTCCAGAAACGATTGGATTCCACGAGTGTAAAGTTTCGTGAAAGGTCTATCTCGTTATGATGCTGCTTGGCGTTCAGCATAACGGCTACAGCGAGAAGATGTTTGCAAAGACCTGCGTAGGGACAGTCGCAATACGCTTCCTTTACTACATTGCCAGCCAACCGGAAGTCAACCTCATACCAGTGAGAACCGGAAATAAAAGCTTTACCGACTCCGTTGCGTACTGAGATATACCCAATTCTTCCGCTTCGGCAATAGTCGATTGCACGGTCAAAGACAGCAGGATCGAACCCGTCAGAAGCAGAGGGGTCATCCATGACAATCTCGAATCCGTCTCCGAAGATGACCTCATCTTCAGGTTCTTCGGTCTTCTCTGCCGGGGGAAGGAACCACTGACGGAAGTCTTCCGGCGACAGAGCCTCGGAATCGTAGGAGATCATCATATCACCTGTCGAGGCATATGTTCCGTGGATCGGAGTCTGCGCAATGGCGATTACTCTCTGATAATCTGAAAGCCGAATCCGGAACTTCGTCGTTACGGATTCAACGATGCCGATCTCACCTTCCAGCTTTCCAGTTACAAACACACGATCTCCGGGCTTGAGATCAAATTGGTCGTTGTAGTATGCCAGCGGCTTGTTCATCCGCTCAAAATTGATCGAGACAAGGGAGCGCACGGGCGTATCAACCGTGACGGTTCTGTTTTGTTGTGTGACTTCCTGCTTAGGATAGTCCTGCCCAAAGCCCAAGATTCTCATGCTGATTTCCTCCTTTGAAAAACTCTCTTTTCGTTCTACATTTACATTATATGAACAATGCTGTCCAATAGTTTTCCCTTGATTGTTTTTTGCTTCAACTCGCCGACGCTGCTATGGCAAAGTACAGAACCCATACGATGACGGAAAACAGCAGTTTCAGAATCCAGTGCATTTTGCTCCTAACGAATAGGATTGTCGCGGGAAGCGGAAAGATGAAGATCCAGCCCATAACCCACCAGAAGGTATGACGCTTTTTCTTCTTTACCGGTACATACTCATACCGAACCTGCGGGGTTGCTGGCGTCTGCGTGTGTTCTGCCTGTGCGCGAAGGCGTCCCTTCTCAAAGTCATATCCCGCCTGCTCACTGTTGGTGTATTCCACGTGTTTGGTTTCAGGATCGAGGATCGTTGTCATTCCACAGTATTCGCAGATTGCTTGCTTTGTAGAAACATCCATGTTCAACGGCGCTCCACAATGCGGGCAAGTCGTTTTAATGAGTTTCATCGGTTTTCCCTCCGTAATACTGTTGTCCTTTTTCAATTGTGTGCATCGAAGTATTCTTCGGCATCTTCATAATCGAAGAAGTCGTCGTAATGATCGTAATAGAAATCGTCTACATGAGAGTAGTCGCTTGCGTTATACGGATCGCTTTTCTTAGGAGCAGATGTGGTTTTCGGCTTGGCTGTGGCTTTTGTTGTGGTCTTCGGCTTTGCGGTTGTGTACCTATTGGTGGGAAGACCGCCTCCGTATCGCTCCATCCACTGGCAGTAGTCGCACAAGCTGTTGCTGCCATTATCGGTGTGATAACCACAGTTTTTACACTTCAACTGTGCCGCGCGAAGTGCCGTGTTTTCTGCGGAAGTGTTCGGTCGAGTTCCACCATATCCTGTACCGCTGAGACGCTTTGCCGTTTCTTCAGACATCGGCAGTTCCCGATTGACGGGAGGACAGGTTGGAGGAATGCCAGATCGACGGTTCGAGTAAGAAGAACTGCTGGAAGAATACGATGAGTTGCTGCCCGAACAGGCGCTGTACATCAGAAACAGTATAATAACTGCGATAACTAAAACTCCCCCGAAAGAAAGACGATTGCTCATCTGAACCTCCTGTTGATTACATTGCTTCTGTCATTGCAAACATAGATGCCTGTTCCTTTGCGTATTGCGTACATTACGGATTCTCTTTTTCCCGGAATACAACGGCTTTTCAGAGCGCTCTTCTTTGCAATGGTGCTCATTGTCTTCATCCTGAATTCTAAAGAAGATTGCATCAAACTCCTGCATCTGCGCCTTCTTGTTTTTGCATAGCAGGTAGGGATCGAAACTGTTTACATAGTGGCGGTCTTCGTACTCAGAGACGTCCACCTCCTCAACAGATAGGATCGCATCCTTGTGATGATGTTTTACTCTCGGCAAACCCCTTGCAACGGAGGCCGCTTCACTTGCGGTTTTTGCTCGGACTGCAAACCTGATCGGTATGTAGCGTCCTTTGCCGACGTGACCGCACTTTGCCGTAACGATGAAATACCTCATGGGAACCTCCTAAGAGCGAGTTTTTGTTGGGTGTCAACCCTTTTCCGTTCTCTCTACTAACAGTCTACCGATAATGCTGTCCAAAAGTTTCCCCTCGATTATTGTTTTTGGTCGGAGTAGCTGATATAATTACACTATATTCAATCAATAAAGGAGCGATCTTTCAAATACATATGTTCGAATTGGTTTTTCCTGAAATTATCATCAACTGGGAGCATGATCCTCTTTGCCCACAAGAAAGCAAAGAATTCTTCAATTCCATTAACTCAAGTGTAGTAGATAATATAGGACGTGTTGTTGGAGAAATACTAGTAAATCCAAAAGAAGATGAGGTTGAAGCTATTTATCTTATTGAGCTTAATGATCCTAAAATGAAGATGACTCTATCAAAAACGGCAAGAATTGCTCTTTATGGTGATGATAAAGAACCAATGATAACTATAGATACTGAATGCTATAATAACGTTAAAAAAGGCAATCCGAAAGCTCTGTTTCCTATTTACCATGAATTAGGTCATTATTTTAGTAAGCATATGGAAGAGCGATCAGTTGATGAAGAGGAAAAGTATAGGGAAGAACGAAAGAATGCTATTGATAAAGGAGATCTTTTTTGGCAAGAAGAAGAAGCGGACGCTTTCGTTGCTCATTATTTGAATCTTGAAGATATTCTCAAACACTTGAATAGCAGAAAAAACTATTATCTTCAACTAAAGAAAAGAAAAATGATTCCTGCTCAAATTGTCAATCCGCAAATACTTGAACTAGATAATAGAATTAGCGCAATCAAACAGCATTATCCAGAGTATAAGATGAAAAAAAGTGTTTGGCTGTCCTAGTTTTCAAAAACTGTGCAGTATGTAAGCGTTAGGAGTTTAGTTATGTCGCAAAGTCAAAACCAACGAATCAAATTATTATATCTGTTGAAGATTCTGTCCGAGGAAACAGATGATGCCCACGGACTAACTGTTAAGGATCTCAATGCCAAGTTGAGCGTGTATGACATCAGCGTAGATCGCAAAACTATGTACTCAGATTTTGAGAATCTGCGTCTGTTTGGAGTTGATATTATTGCCGAACAGATCGGACGCGAAACGTATTATCATATCGGCAGCCGGAAGTTTGAACTTCCGGAACTGAAGCTGTTGGTGGACAGTGTTCAAAGCGCAAAGTTCCTCTCCGCAAGAAAGAGCAGCGATCTGATTAAGAAAATCGAATCTCTCGGAAGCAAGTATGACGCAAAGCATTTGCAGCGACAGGTATTTATCTCTGATCGAATCAAAACCATGAACGAGAGCATCTACTACAACGTAGATACGCTCCACGAAGCAATCAGTGCAAATAAGCAGGTTCGGTTCCATTACTATCAATGGACGGTTAACAAGGAGATGAAACTCCGAAAGGACGGTGCTTGGTATGCCGTCAGTCCGTGGGGGCTGATGTGGGACGATGAAAACTACTATCTTGTTGCGTTCGATGAAAAAGAGCAGAAGATCAAACACTATCGCGTCGATAAGATGGTTGGTTTACAGACCTTGGATGAAGAACGTGTCGGCAGCAAGGAATACAAGGAGTTCAATCTGCCCAAATACACAAAGAGTTTGTTCGGAATGTATGGCGGTGAACCGACAAAGGTTACGCTGGAAGGGCAAAACGATTATGTCGGCGTTGTGATTGACAGATTCGGAAAAGACATTCCGATTACCAAAAAGGATAACGAGCATTTTACCGTACAGGTCAATGTGGCGGTCAGCAGACAGTTCTTCGGCTGGGTGTTTGCGATCGGCGAGGGGCTGAAAATCATCGCGCCTGAGGGTGTGGTTCAACAAATGCGTGAGGAAGTCACACGGCTTCAACAGATCTATTCATAAAAGGGAGGAGTGAACAGTCTTGAAGAACAAATTATGGATATGGATCGCTATCGGCGTGGTTCTTGTTGCAATCGTTGTGGTTGGCGTCGTGGTATTTAGCGGGTATCACCGCATAACGGTTGTTTCGGGACAACAGTTTGTTGCTTCTTGTCCGAAACTTGCAAAGACCGGAGATATTATAACGGTCGAAACTGCGGTCGTATCAGACGGTGAAATCTATGTTAACGGTGTTGACGGTTCCTACATCCGTCCGGGCGTGTATCAGTTCACCATGCCGGACAGAAACGTCGAACTCAAAGTTACCGTCATTGCGTACCCGGATGGTGCATGACGGTTCAAAATGATTTGTTTCTTGAAAGGAGAAGTCACAATGAAGTATGCTTTAATTCCGCTTTGTCTGTGTCTTGCCGCATTCTTTCTTTGGCAGGAATATAAGAAAAACTATGTTGCAGCGGTAATCCTGAAGGGAACCGCGTCCACCTGCTTTGTCATCCTCGGCTTCCTTCTTTCTAACGGTTCGCAGATGGCAAAGCTGATTACCGTCGGCTTGCTGCTTGGCTGTATTGCGGATGTGCTTCTGAATCTCCGCTATGTATTTGAAAAGAAAGGTCAACTTATCTTCCTTGTCGGAATCGCTGTCTTTCTTAGCGGACATATCCTGTATCTGATCGCCATCCTACAAGGCGCGAAGTATTGGTGGATCTGCGTGATTGCCGGTGCGATTCTTACCACACTTCTGATGATGTGGATCTTTAAGAAAATCACCGCAAAGAAGGCGCTTAAGATATTCGGCGTCGTGTACATCGGTGCGATTGTTCTATTGAACTGCGTGGCAATCGGAAATCTGATCGCATCACCCTCTGCGTTTACAGCGATCTTTGCCGGTGGTTCCTTGCTGTTTCTGATAAGCGACATTGTGCTGATCCTGAACACCTTTGGCAAAGAAACGAAGCAAAGCTTGCGCGTGACTAATATCGGTCTGTACTATGTGGGACAGATTCTGATCGCGCTCAGTTTGATGTTTCTGAGATAATACTATCTTTGACGGAGGAAAAGGATAAATCGAGTTTATTGAGGTAGTAGTATGGCAGAAATTACTCTTATTCCTGTTTGTAGGGGTAACATGAAGGAAGCATCGTAGAATTGAAGCTGCGGAGGGAGAAATGAGGAAGAAAACGATGTGGGGAATTGTGATTGGAGTTGTGGCATTTCTGATTGTGTCTTTAATTGTGTGGATTGAGGTTGGCATCCATGTCGAATGGGGCCCATTTTCCTTCCTTGCTTTCGATAAGCGAGAGAAAGCGATTATTGCACAATATGACGCAAGCGAGAGACAGAATGAGATCGTCTTTTACGGCGCATCCAATTTCCGGCTATGGAAAGAAATGGACGAGGATATGAAACCCTTTGTTGTGCAGAACCACGGTTTCGGCGGCAGCACGGACGCCGATTTGTTGGAACGCGCCGATCGGCTTCTGTACCCGTATCATCCCGCGATCATTGTGTTTCAGACCGGCTCGAACGACTGTGCCAAGCTGAAAGGAACGGACGATGAGATTTACAATCAGGTCATTGAACGGAAGCTCAAGATATTTGAGACGTTCCATGAAAAACTGCCGGACGCACAATTTATCGTGATTAGCGGAATCTTAATGCCCGGAAGAAGTCAATATGATGAAATCATCAAGCGAGTCAATCAAACCCTTCGCGGTCATGCGGAGAAGACCGATTATCTGTATTTTGTCGATGCAGAGGAAATGACGCTCGATGAAAATGGAAACCATATTACCGAGATGTTTATTTCGGACGGCATCCATCTGACGCATGAATCAAGGATCAGATGGGCAAACGAGTACATTAAGCCGGTATTGGAACAGGTACTTGCCGATCATCCAGAGTTGAAATACTTGAAACAGTAACGGATCAGCTACATATAAATTCGGCATTTATAGAGGTAAGCAATTATGTGCGGACGATACTATCTGGACGATGAGATCAAGGATGAACGCCTTGCAGAGCAAATGAAGCAGGCGATTCAGATTTCAACGAAGATCTGCGCCAATATGAAAACCTCCGGCGAGATTCGTCCAACGGATATTGCGCCGGTGCTTGCACCGTCTCGCATTTCGCGCAGGATTGGCGCATTTCCCATGCAGTGGGGCTTCAACCATCCGAAAAGAGGAATGCTTGTTTTCAATACTCGCATGGAAACGGCAACAGAAAAGGATTTGTTTGTCAGCAGCGTGGATGATCGCCGCTGTTTGATTCCCGCTTCCTGCTACTATGAGTGGAAGAAAATTGATCGAAACAAAAAGGAGCGATATTCTTTCTATGCTGAGAACCGTGTACCTTTGTATCTTGCAGGACTCTATATCAGAACTTCGGACGAACACCGGATGCCGTGTTTTTCGATCCTGACACAGGACGCGGAAAAGAGCATCAAGGAGATCCATCCGCGTATGCCGGTCATCGTTCCGTACAGCCGTGCGGAAGAATGGCTCTCGCCGGATACGGATTTCCATGAGTTCATCTATAACCTTTATGTCCCGTTGGAAGCGAGGGCTTCGGAATGAGCGAACCGTTTGTAACGATCGACCTACATGGGATGAAGCAGAATCAGGCAATGCGCGTGATAGATCGTGCGTTGATATACGCTGATTCTGGAACATATCAGATACGGTTGGTTCACGGCTATCATGGCGGAGACAGTTTGAAGACCATGATCGGATACGAGTACAAAAAGCATCCGAAAGTAAAACGTATCCAACAGGGTGATAATCCGGGGATAACCGTGTTGGTGCTGAAAGAATTGTATCATTGAGTCGGCTGTTGCAGGAATGTTTCAATCTCAATGACATTGCACATGATTCGCAGAGGAGCAATAATGGAAATGGAACCAGTAAGCAATAATCCTGAATGGGATTCCCTAACGCATGAACAGAAGAACCATCAACTGTTTTTGAAGCAGAAAGCACTTCTGGATCAGTTTTTGGAAACAGGCGCTATTTCCAAAGCGCAACATGATAAAAGTCTTCATGACCTTGTAGAGAAGATGGGAGAAACGCCGCAAAGCTGATGGTTAAGATTCTTTTTATATGTCACGGTAATATCTGCCGTAGTCCCATGGCAGAGTTCGTGATGAAGGATATGGTACATAAGCAAGGGCTGGATTCTGAATATGAGATCGCTTCGGCTGCAACAAGCCGCGAGGAGATCGGGAATCCGGTATATCCTCCAGCGCGGAAAAAGTTGTCAGAAAACGGAATCGGTTGTGCCGGTCATCATGCACGGCAAATGACAAAAGCTGATTATGTCCATTACGACTTGATCGTGTGCATGGATCATAACAACATCAGAAACACATACAGAATCACAGGCGGAGATCCGAATCATAAGATGGTTCTTCTGCTTGACTATACGGATAGAGCCGGAGAAGAAGTTGCCGATCCGTGGTACACCGGCAATTTCGATGACACTTGGAGAGATGTAGTCGAAGGATGCACGGCGTTGATCGAAAAGACAATGCCTCGCAGAAAGGGGAATTGGCATCATGTTTGACATATTTACCGTTTCTTTCTTTGGACATCGAAGCATAGATCGTTACAGGGAAGTCGAACAGGAAGTCTCTCGTATTGTTCGATCTTTGATTCGGGATCACGAATACGTTGATTTCCTTGTCGGGCGTGATGGTGACTTTGATCAGATTGTTACTGCCGAGGTTCGCAGGATAAAGCGTGATGTGTATGACGCAAACAGTTCTCTTATATGGGTTATGCCATACGACAAAGCAGAATACAAGCAGAATCGAGAATCGTTTGACGCATACTATGATGAAGTTGAAACATGTCCCGAATCAGATGGCGCATATCCCAAAGCAGCGATTCAAATAAGAAATCGGAGCATGGTTGATCGCTCCGATCTTGTGGCGTTCTATGTTACCCGTCAATCTGGCGGCGCATATCAGACAATGAAATACGCGGAAAGCATTGGAAAGGTAATTCTCAATATTGCATCCCTCATTTAGCAGGGATGTTTTTTAGCTTTTGAAACTTTTGACGCGCAATTTGAATATCGGATTGTATATCCGTATTGATAAATATGTTGAGCTTTTGAAACACATTCCGTGCCTCTGCTGCCGCTGCCTCTATCGTGTCTGTTCGTAGGTATGTGATGTATTTGATCCCTTGACGTTCGCAGATATAATGCTTGACGGCTTGCTCCTTTTGTTGGTAGGAGAAAGGAGACGCTTGCTCGATCGCAGCAGAGAGTCCGGGAATGTAAAGCTCCAACGGAGAGCCGATTGCTTCATCAGAACCGTAGAAGATCTGTTCTTGATTACGTGTCGCATAGAGCATGATTAGAAGTGCTGTCAGCATGGATTGAAACTCCGATTCGCATTTTGAACATTGAATGCGGGCAACAGTACGATCAGACACCTTTGCTTTCCATTCATGCCCGCATGAGCTGCGCCACCAATACTCTTGGCGAGAGAAGCGTATTACGCTTTGCGGGGTGTTTTCTCCGTTGCGCTCATAGACCCATTCAGCGGCGATCTCCGGATCGGTTGTGGCGAGATCGTTGATTCCCCTTTCGACCTTCCGATTGGAACAATACGGACACTTGCTGCCAGCAAGACGAGAAATGATCCACGCGCGATACTCTCCACCACACGAGTTGCATTTCCACCATGCATTCATGAGTTTCTTTTCGGGGATTGAGTTAGGTAACACATCATTCTGTTCCGACCATTCCAAAGCAAGATCGGGATGCAATGTCTGAAAATCATTGAAACCTATGAGCAGCTTATGATCTCTGCAATATGGACAACCGTGACCGGCGGAACGATCGGAAATAAGAGCTTTCCATTCGTGTCCGCAGCGTCCTTTCCACCAAACCTTCTGATTGGCAAACGCGCTGAAATCTTCTGGCTGGAGTGGGGCATTACGGTCAGACCATTCCGATGCTATTTCGGGGAAGCGCGTCGATAAATCGTTGAATCCTTTGAGAACTCTGTTACCCGAACAGTACGGGCATCCCGTATGTTTTCCCGTAGCACGGCTCTTAATACTTGCTTGCCATTCATGACCACAGATTCCATTCCACCATACGATCTTGTTTGAGCCATAACTGACATCATCAGGCGTCAATGGTAGATTCTTCACAGACCATTCCGATGTAAGAAACGGTGCTTTCTCCGCTAAAGAAATCATAAAGCCACCTCGTAGTATCTGATGGAATCAGTATAACGAATAATGGCTGAAAGCAAAAATGTGCGATTATTTTTAATATGCAGTCGATCAAGTGGTGCAGAGGACGGTCAGAGACGGCATCTTTACAGTACAAAAAAGGACACGCTCGGTGCCCTTTCGTTATTATCCTGTTTATTCTACTGCACGAAGGTATGGTGTCTTTGGTTTCTTCCCTTCATCCATGAAGTGTTCAAAAGAAGCTATCTCTTTCTGCCGCATTTCGTCGGTAACCGAGACGTAGATGTTCATGGTCGTTTGCACATCCTCATGCCCAAGAATGTCTTGAATGACTTTCAGATTGACGCCACTTTCGCAGAGACGGGTGGCAAAAGTGTGGCGCAGGATATGACAACTGATATGAGGAAGAAGAACGGGATCGGGATCCATGCCTTGTTTTTCAAGAATCGCAAGGTTACAGTCACGCATAATACGTTCCAATGCCTTGTTCAAGCAACTGTTGCTGAAGACCTTTCCGTTCTGATTCAGAAACACGAAGTCTGTGTATCCGTCAATACTGTCTTGACACTTGATTCCTGCTAAATCAAGGTATTCTTTTTGTTTCTCAAAGGCTTCTTTCACGCTGCTTGTCATAGGAATGACGCGCTTACCGGCTACAGTCTTTGGATGATTCATGGAGTAATAACATCCGTTTCCGTCACGGTGATCATAATAAACCAAGGTGTGTGAGACGGTAATAGTGCCTTTTTCGAGATCCACGTCGCACCAACGCAAGGCAGTTGCTTCTCCGATTCGCATTCCGGTATTAAGCATGATGTAAAAGATAGGATACCATTGTTGCCCGCGGGGGGATTTTGAGAGAAAGTCAACAAACAGGTTTTGCTGATCAACTGTAAGGGCTTCTCTTTTTGTAATTTCCATATTTCTTGCTCGCCTTAATTCTGTTAATGCCCGATCAGCGGGGTTGATTCTTATAAGTTTGTCGTCCACTGCAATCTGGAATACTTGATGCAGAATATTATGGACGATTTCAACCGTCGAGATGCTGAGGACTTTTTCATCCACAAGTTGATTGTAGAATCTTCTAACATCTGATTTGTTGATGAATACAAGCTTCTTCTTGCCGAATACGGGTTTAACAAACATCTCATAGAAGTACATATAATTCTTCATGGTGCTGTCTTTCACACCGCGCTTGTTTTCACTCCAAATGTCATACATTTCATTGACGGAAAGACGGTTAACGTCTGTTTTGATTCCGTCATGTCGATCAACCGTGATTAAGACTTCCTTTTCTCTGAGTGCGTTCAGAGTGGGGGCGTACACCGCAAGACGTCTCCCTTCGGGAGTAGTCCATCGGTACACATATGTCCCGTTGCTTATCTGACTTTCGCCGGTTTTCAAACGTATGTGTTTGTTGTCATAGCGAACACCGCGGGACGGTTGCTGATATTGGTTTGCCATAATGCGTCCTCCTTAAATCGAGTACAGGTTTTCAAGGTATTCTTCGAGTGCTTTCCTTTTTAACAGGCACTTCCTTCCAACCCATAGAGCAATGTTGCTGTTTGGATCGTTTGACAGTTCTTTGAGTTTGTTGATGCCGATTCCAAAGTAAGCAGTAGCTTCTTCTACGGTCAGGAGTGCTTTTTCCCATACAGGGACAAGTTGCAGTTTTTCCTCTTTTTTCATCTGTATATCCTCCTGTCAGTTTTTCTGCATAGAGGATATACAGAATAAACAGTGATGACAAATGTGCGATTATAGCCGGATATGTGGATTTGCATACTTGACATCAGACAGAATAAGAGTTCATGAGATAGTCGTTAAACTTAACTCGTTTGATCATCTTGCGCTGTCCGATCCAGATAACGTAGTCGCAATCCGGTTCCATTGCCATTCTGCGTAGCCGGTTAATCCCAATTCCGAACAACTGACTTGCTTCAGGGAAAGTTAGGATCGGCCTTTCCCAAAGAGGCACAGTATTCTCTTTACTCATGAGCTGCCTCCATTCTGCGCTTTGCAAGGCACGTCAGATATTCTCTCCTGTTAGCAAACAGATACCGTCTACTGTTGTACTCGTTAGAGCGAAAGAAAGCGTATTTTACGGCATCAATGATGTCATAGATTGCTTCCAGATTGATTAGATCTTCACAGACTATATCCTGAACGGTTACGACGGATAATGCTTTATGGTTTCTGCGCCATTCACGATAGTCAAACATCTGATCGACGAAGCCGTATCGCATACTGTTGTCGGCATCATACTGCTCCGGTTTGAGATAACGGTACAGACTGACTATGATCTCCTCTGCTTTGATCGGGTTAATACCGTTCATATTCATAAGATCATAGAGGCGCATGGGCATTAACTCGTATAAGTGCGAGAATCCGAGATTGGTAAAGTAGTGAGCGATATAGAACTCGTCATCAGGAAGCCACTTTTCCGAACGAGGATTGATGTTGAGATTATTCCTCATATTTACCTCCTAATTCGAGATATAAGCGCAGCTTATTAAGCACCCTTGTCTTTCTGCGATGAACAACATAGCGCGAAACCTGAATCATCTTGGCGTACTGTTTGACCTTGCACGGGGTTTCAGATAAGTAGAGATGATATACGAGATCCTTCTCGATCTGTGATAATGTAGCGATTGCATCACGAAGATCCCCAAGCTCCATCAAAAGCAGAACCGTTTTCTCAACATTGCAGTATGGATCAGGGATAGTATCTCCGAGAGAGATGCTCTCTTGCTCATTGATAAGCTCATAGAGTGAGCATAACTGTAATTCGACATATTTATTGGTCTCATAGATGTATTTTGTTCGACGGTACTCTCTACGAAGTTCACGGGCTTTTTCAGGATCATCGCATTCAATCACAATCAAAGCATCTTCTTTCACGACCGGTGCAATCATCCCAAACATTTTCTTCCGACTTTCTCCGTCAGAAGTCATCAGAAAGTCATGGAACTCTTTAGCATCCATGACAATCCAATTCTTTTCTGAGCTGGTTATCATGGGGTTTCTTTTTACGAGGTAGATACTCCTTGCCATTTTCGTAACTCCTTTGAAATTTGAATTTTTGGTTGTTGAGTGACAGTCAAAAACTCAGGAGTTACGGATAGCGACCGATTGAGGTCTGCCATGAACACAGATAAAACATAAAGACCTTTCCCAAGCGGCGGCTTGAAAAAGGTTCCTAAGCTGTATGAAGAATCTCGCGCGCAAAAAAGCACCGTAGAATCGGATCAAGACAAAGGATAGAACTATCCCGTTATGTCTCAATCCAACTTCATACGGTGCTTGGTGGTTTTTCAGTCCTTTCGGAGCCTGCCCCGCTCGCGCGATTAGAAATCGTGTTGAGTATTATTTGATTTTCAAGTCCTTGCTATCTGTCGGAGGGATTTCTCAAATTATCCCTGCGGCGACAGCTTCTTTTCTGCCTGTGAAAGTATGCGAGGTTCAGAGGCCCCGTGAACTTACACTTCTGACACTTCACGTTGACATATCCTGTATGCCCGTAAACGCCGAACAGCTTGTAGCCGCAGATCGGGCATTTTAAGTCTCGCAGCGCAAGTGCCGCAGCTTCCTCCTGTGAGGAGAGAATTTTCGCCCATGTCTCAGGCGGTGGCTCGGAATATCGCCGGTCAAAGGTAATTGTTTCCATCAGATCGACGCTCCAAGCTTCATGCTCTCGGCGATGTATTCGTCGATCGGATGATAGTCCAAAAGGTTCAGCTCCCGTAGACGGTTTACAAGCGCGGCGAAGGATACAGACAGGGTATCAGCCATTTTCAATGCTTTTTTCCTGTCTTCACAGGCAAACACATTTCCGTCATAGCAGCGGAGCGGTTTTCCCTTGTTGTACTTTTTTAGCACATCCATGACCATAGAGCGCGGCATGAGGATTGCCGCACCCAAGCGGCTTGTACAGACCTCGTTCATGGAGAACAGTCTGTCCATACGTTCAGGGGTAAGCGTCTGATCAATATCGAACTCGGAGTGAAAGCAGCCTACGGTCTTCATACCGGTCATCTTATCAAGAAGCAGGTGTGCTACTTCATGCGCGAGCGCAAATCTTCTGCGCTTTTCCTCTCCGGGTCTCAACAGGTATCGTTCCAGAACAACCGTGCTGGGCGGGAACACGATGGAGACCGGCTTTCCGTCGCGCAGTACACGCAATGGCGTTATGCCATCTGCACAAAACCCGTTCTTGGTTCGGTCGTCTTCGGAAAAGTCCTCATAGATCACATTCAGTCCGAGAGATCTCGCAAAGCCGTCGATGTCAAAGGATGTTGCTCCAAAGACAAGGTTGCTTTTGAGATAATTCGTAGCATACGCTTCGCCAACAGTATCTAACTCCTTGAAAGAGGGAAAATGCGTCATCCAAATCACCTTCTTTTGAACTATCCGCATAGCGCGGGGGCAAGGTCGTCATCGAGAGGGGGAAGTGCATCAGAAACGATCTCGTACATGGATTTCCCCAACAGTCGGTATTTCAGGACAGCGCCGCAATGCGGGCAAACTGCTTCTTTGGTGTCTTTTTGAAAGTCCAGCATCATTCTGTTTTTGCAGATCGCACAATCTCTAATCCGTACCATGACAAAATCTCCTTTTTCTCACATATTGTGCTGTGTCCGCTTCGGATTACCCGATCACACGGATGTCGTATAGATCGCAGAAGAAAATCTTTTCCTCACCAAGTCGGAAGAATTGGAAGGGGCGGTTGATTTCGGATATAATTCCTTCCTTCTCCACGTCATGGAAGTTGGAGTAGCATTCGAGGAAAACTTTAGAGCCCTTGTCCACCCGGAGAAGAACCTCCGAGATATGGTCTCGCATTTCTTCTGAAATGTCGTGCTTCGGGACGCGGGAGTGTCGTTCTTCCCGATCCCGTAATGCTTCCGCTAAACCCTTCATTGCATCGAAGGGCATAAATTGCTTAGCGCGGTTTTCGCGGGTCATCATAGCCAGCTCTGTGACCTCCTATAAATCCGTTTCTCTCACGCTGCGTACCGGCTTTATTGAGATTGATCCCGCGAAGCACAGCGTTCTTTCCGAATCTGTCTCTGATCTCCAGCACGGTGCGCTCAACTGCCTTTTCTTTATCGACCGCAGCCCAATCCGTAAAGAGGTCGTATCCTTCGCATCCTTCATCCCGTACATCTCCGAACGAGATGGCAAGATGCCGGATGGGAACGCCGCGGGCAGCGATTTCAGAGAATTTCTGTCGAACTGCCGGTTCAATGATAGAGGCGAGTTGCGTCGCACATTTCAGTTTGATTGACGCCTGTGCTGGCGGATACATTTCGTATCGGGAGTACCCGATGCCAATCCATAGCTTTTGGGTGATTACATGGCGCTTATAGAGTTCCAAGCACCCATGAATCGCCATTTCTGCCATGACTACAGCGGCTTCGTCATAGGCATAATCGCGCGGAAGGATCTGCGAGAACGATACCGAGTGGCTCTTGCTTCGGTATTTCTTGATGTCCTCCATCAGGCACGTTTCGCGTCCCCACGCATGGTCGATTAAGAGTTCAGCGTCCTTACCGAAGGTCTTGTAGAGAAGTTCCTGCGGTGCTTCCGCAATGCCGCGCATCGTGAAGATTCCGTACCTGCTCAGACGTTGCGCCTTGCCTTTTGCGATACCCCAGAAGTCGGTCAACGGCTGGTGATCCCAAAGCGTCTGTTTGAACAGTTCCTCGTCCAAGTATCCAAGATGATCCTTCGCGTGTTTTGCTGTGATGTCCAGCGCGATCTTAGCCAAGAAAAGGTTTGTTCCGATCCCTGCTGTAGTCGGGATATGCAGTTTATCTGCGATTTCGTTCATTAAGAATTTCGCAAAGCTTCGTGCGTCGGTATGGTAAGTCTTGAGATAACTTGTTATATCCAAGAACGCTTCGTCGATCGAATACACATGGATGTCTTCTGCGGCGATGTAGTCAAGATAGAGAGCGTAGATGTCGGCACAGTAGTCCACATACAACTGCATCCGGGGGAGTGCGATCTCATACTTGATGTTGCCCGGTATATCCGAGAGCCGACAGCGGTTGTGTACGCCGAGGGCTTTCATTTTCGGACTAATAGCGAGACAAAGCGCGTTCTTGCCTCGACCGGGGTCGGCAACGACAAGGCAGGTTTCAAACGGGTTTAGTCCGCGTTCCGCGCACTCTACGCTTGCGTAAAAGCTCTTTCCGTCTATGCACAGATACATTCTTTGCTGCGGAGTTGGTACCGCTTCCATGTCGTTGCTCTCCTTTCAAAGATTCTGTATTTTTCAGTTCCTTTGTTTGCGCAACCAATCTACAAGATCAATAGGGCAGTTATCTAACTGTTCCGTTTCGATGCGGCATTGCCCACTGTTTTCATTCTTGCAATCTTCGCATTTAGCGGCATAGATGAAATCTACAATCTCTGTGCTAAAGAGATTTGCAAATTCTTCATCGCTCATTTGAATGAGTTTACACATAAAAGCTTGTCGGTTTGTCATGTTGTTCACCCCCTGAAGATTGCTTCGTTCTGGAGTCTCTTGATTACCATGACGGCGATGCCCTGTACGGAGAAGTCTTGACAGGTAAGGTCAATCGTCTGCGGAGAGAGCGCATCGTTTTCGGGAACCAGCTCAACGCAATGCTTTTCCGGAACAGGACGATACCGCTTCAAAGTAGCTTCGTCACCGACACGCGCCGCGATGATCTGTCCCGGTTCTGCGTCCGGCTGCTGACGGATGACAACGAGATCCCCGTCATTGATGCCGACATTGATCATGGAATCACCGTGTGCATGGAGGATAAAACAATCGCTTTGACCTGTCCAAGTTTCGGGTAGCTTGACATACTCCTCAATGTTCTGCTCGGCGAGCATAGGAGTACCGCAAGCAATGGTGCCGACGATCGGAGTTCTCCGCGGAGAGCGCGTGGTTTTCTCAACGGCTATTGTTGAGATCTTCCCTTTACCGGAGTAGGAGATAATCCCTTGCTCATTCATGTGCCGCAAATAACGAGAGACGGTGGAATTGGGAATACCGGTTCTCTTTTCTATCTCTCGGATGGTCGGCATATCGCCATATTCCTCCGAGTATTCGTTGATGCAACGCTCGATACTATCAAAATGCTCTTGCTTCCAAGGTCTCATATTGTCTCCTCCTTGTTTTAGTGGGGCAATTTGCCCCGCTTGCGAGATTATAATAGCACCTGCATAGGCGACCGTCAAGAACTATTTTTCAAAAATGCTTTATGGTGTCGGTATTTGCATCGTTATCCCGATTTCCTATTGCGTTTTGGGCGTTTTTTGTGTATGATAATAGAAGCAAAAATCACGCGCAACATATATCTATTGTGTTCCTGGATGAGGAGGATTTATGCGTAACAGAGAGAGAGGCAGAGACAATCTCCGGCAACTATTCCTGTTAAAGATTCTGTATGAGCGTACAGATGAGTTTCATTCTCTCTCGACCAACGAGATCGTTACGATTCTCGATGAGGAATACGACATTTCGGCGCATAGAATCACGATTAAGGAAGATATTAAGTCGTTCCAAGAATACGGCATTGAGATTGCTGAGGAACGCAAATCACAGAATCACTATCGGTTGATCTCACGGATGTTTTCCGTGGCGGAACTCAAAATCCTCATAGACGCGATCCAATCTGCCAAGTTCATTACGGCAAATCAGAGCGCAGAACTATCAAAGAGAATCGCTGCGCTTGCAAGCTGCCATGAGTTGGAATCGTTGAAGCGTCATATCACCGTAGAAGAACGGTATAAGTCACAAAATGTGCAATCGCTGTACATCGTGGATGCGATTAACACGGCAATCAACAAAGAAAAGAAGATCTCTTTCCGGTATTTCTCCTACTCCCCGACAAAGCGAAAAGTTCCCAAGCATGGAGGCGAACTATATGCATTCAGCCCCTACTATTTAGTGTGGAACGGGGATCATTACTACACTGTAGGGTATTCGGATAAGCACAAAGGGATTGGCAGTTTCCGTGTGGATCGGTTTATGGAAGTGCCGATTATCATGGATGATAACGCTGTTCCGATGCCAAAGGATTTCAAAATCAATGAGTATATCAACTCCATGCTGCACATGTATAACAGCGAACACACCGATGTGGAACTGATTTGCGACAACGATGTGATGGATAGTATTATTGACAAATTCGGGACAGGAATCAAGACTTCTCGTGTAGATAAAGAGCATTTCAAGGCGATCGTTAATGTTGCGGTTAATCATGTCTTCTTTGCTTGGGTATTTGGTTTTTGTGGGAAAGTACGGATAAATGAACCATACACAGTAAGAACACACTATTGCAAGATGTTAGAAGATTCAATCAGAAATAATCAGATCTAGATATGATAAATAAAAACATGAGATCGTATTGATATGGAAGAATTGGAGGCAGTGGATAGTGTCAAAACTTGAAGAATTAACTGTTGGTAGCAGTGTCAGCGGACTTATAAATAACGAATCAGTACAGATCGTTGCCATCAAATGGTATGGTAGTTCTGTACTTGAAATCACATATAAGAATAAGCAAGGTATGCTCGCAAGTCAGCTCGTGTATCGGGAGGATGAAGCGCGTCTCGAAGTCGAAGACGATAACTTGCCGTGGAGTTTTGATGCGGACGGCGATATAGTGCGTTTAGCATCTGAGGCTTATCGTATTAACCTTGCTCATCTTTTCGATCCATATTTGGCAGTGCATACTTCTTCTATAGAGCCCCTGCCGCACCAGATTTCTGCTGTCTATCAAGAAATGCTTCCACGACTCCCGCTTCGCTATATTCTTGCGGATGATCCCGGTGCAGGCAAAACGATCATGACAGGCCTTTTACTTAAAGAATTGATCATTCGCGGCGATCTGAAACGTTGTTTGATCGTTTCTCCCGGTAGCTTGTCAGAACAGTGGCAGGACGAGCTATATAATAAGTTTCATCTAAAATTTGAAATCTTAACCAATGACAGATTCGAGTCTGCGGTCAGCGGAAATATCTTTGCAGAGACGAATCTTGCAATCGTGCGATTGGACAAACTTGCACGGAATGAAGTCCTGCAAGAAAAACTGAAAAATACCGAATGGGATCTGATCGTCGTGGACGAAGCGCACAAACTGTCCGCAAGCGTCTGGGGCGGTGAAGTGAAGTACACAAAGCGATTCCTTCTGGGGCGACTTCTTTCAGACATTACGAGGAATTTTCTTCTTCTAACGGCTACTCCGCATAACGGAAAAGAAGAAGATTTTAGTCTCTTTATGTCCCTCATTGATCCAGAGCGCTTTGAAGGCGCTGCGCGGTCGAGTTCACAAGCCATTGACGTTTCTGATGTCATGCGCCGTCTGGTGAAAGAGGATCTGCTGAAGTTTGATGGCACTCCACTTTTCCCGGAGCGTCGTGCTTATACTGTCAACTATGATCTTTCCCCGCGTGAGGCTGCGTTGTATCATGCAGTTACAGAATATGTACAGGAGGAGTTTAACCGTGCAGATCAGCTCTCCAGTGATCATAAAAGCACTGTAGGGTTTGCATTAACCATTTTACAACGTAGGTTGGCATCCTCCCCAGAAGCCATCTATCAGTCCTTGCACCGCAGACGTGAACGTCTTGAAAACCGGTTAAATGAGGAGAAACTCGGTAAAAAAGCTGCGGAGTTCCATTCTTCTATTCGCTTTGATACTGATTATGACGATGACGATTATTCTCCCTCTGAAATGGAGCAGGAAGAAGAGAATGTAGCAGATCAAGCATCTGCAGCTCGGACTATCAAAGAATTGGAAGCAGAAATCGCCACACTCAGAGACTTGGAACGCCTGTCTAACGAAGTTCGGCTTAGTGGTGAGGATCGGAAATGGGACGAGCTTTCTAAACTGTTACAAGATAATGCATGTATGTTCACGCCGGATGGTCAGCGCGAGAAACTTATCATCTTTACCGAGCATAGAGACACGTTGCGCTATCTCACCGATAAGATCCGCACACTCTTCGGCGATGATGAATCTGTAGTCACAATTCATGGCGGAATGTTGCGCGACGAACGGCGGAAAGTAGAAGAACGATTCCGTCAGGATAAGGATGTTCGCATCTTGATTGCTACCGATGCTGCCGGTGAAGGTATCAATCTGCAACGAGCCCACCTGATGATCAACTATGACCTGCCGTGGAATCCCAATCGTTTGGAACAGCGTTTTGGACGTATCCATCGTATAGGTCAGACAGAGGTTTGTCACCTGTGGAACTTAGTATCGCAGGAAACGCGGGAAGGCATGGTATTCCAGTGCTTGTTTAACAAGCTTGAGGAAGAACGTGCTGCTTTAGGTGGCAAAGTATTTGATATTCTCGGAGATATGACCTTTGACAACAAACCTCTTAGGGATTTGTTGATTGAGGCAATTCGCTATGGAAATGATCCTGAAGTCAGAAAACGATTGTGGCAAGTTGTTGATCATTCCATGAATACTGAAAAGTTCCGGGAATTGATTTCAGAAAATGCTTTAACAGAGGATACGATGGATGTCTCCAAGGTCATGGCGATCCGTGCCGAAATGGAGCGTATCGAAGCTCACAAGTTGCAACCGCACTTTATCGAAGCTTTCTTCATTCAGGCATTCAAAACGCTGGGCGGAAGAATCCATAAACGTGAACGTGGTCGGTATGAAATCACCTCTGTTCCGTTCGCCATTCGGAACCGAGATATGCAAATCGGTTTCGGGGAATCAGTCCTGACAAAGTATGAGCGTATCTGCTTTGAAAAGGAAGAGTGCAACATTCCGGGGCTGATACCGGCTGCGCTGATTTGCCCCGGTCATCCGCTGTTGGAGGCAACGGTCGATCTGATTCGGGAACGGTATGCAGATGCTCTGAAGCATGGAGCAGTGTTCATTGATGATAGTGATTTCGGACGTGATCCGCGGCTGTTGTTCTACATAGAAGATGCGATTCAAGATGGCGTAGTCCTTCCTAACGGTAATAAGCGCATCATCTCCAAGCATGTCCACTTCGTGGAGCTTAAGGAAGATGGAACAGCTATGAATGCGGGCTATGCGCCTTATTTAGACTATAGGGCAGCGTCGAGAGATGAGCTGGCTGCTATTATGGACTTTGTTCGGCATGAGAGTTGGCTGATGCAAGGCGTCGAGGAAAGAGCGCAAAGATATGCAATTTCCGAGATCATTCCCTCACATTTTTCGGAAGTTAAAGCACACAAGCTCACGATGCTGGACAAAATTGCTAAGGCTGTAAAAGAGCGCATGACGGCAGAGATTCAGTATTGGGATTTCCGAGCTATCGATCTACGCGAAAAAGAGGCTGCGGGTAAGGGCAATCAGCGTTTGACTTCCGAAAATGCAGCTCGACGTGCAGAAGAATTAGAGGGTAGAATGCAAAAGCGCCTCTCAGAGATTGACAACGAGCGAATGATATCCGCCATGCCTCCGATTATAGTGGGCGGATCATTGGTGATTCCAAGGGGTCTGTTGCAAATATTGACGCATCAGTCTGCAACGGACACTTTTAGTCAGGGTGACAGGCAGGCTATCGAATATGCCGGAATGAAGGCAGTAATGGACATTGAGAGAAACCTCGGATACATTCCTATCGATGTCAGCGGTAAGAAGTGCGGCTATGATGTGGAATCCGAAATTCCGAAAGAACTGCGTACCGGCGAGGGAATTTGCCTTAGATTTATTGAGGTGAAAGCTCGTGTTAGAGGAGCCACCACGGTGACCATCTCTAAGAACGAGATCCTGACCGGTCTAAATAAGCCAAAAGAATTCCTTCTGGCAATTGTCGAAGTGGATGGAGACAACACTCGGACAATCTATCTGAAAGAGCCATTCAAAGGCATGGACAAGCCGAGTTTCATGGAAGTCAGCATAAACTTTAGTATCGCAGATCTCATCCGCAATGCGGAGGTTGTTTATCAAGAATGAGGAGGACGACATGGCTATTAAGAAATTGATCGAGGTGGCGCTACCTCTGGAAAAAATCAATGCATCTGCGGCATACGAAAAAATGCCGGGAATTGGAGCGCATCCCCGTGGATTGCATCTGTGGTGGGCACGGCGACCTTTTTCTGTTGCACGTGCTGTTATCTGGGCGTCGATAATAGATGATCCATCTTCTCGGCCTGATTTGTTTCCGACTGAGGATGAGCAGATTGCGGAGAGAAAGCGCTTATTTGACATTTTAGAAAAACTATCAGATTGGAAGATGTCCAGCGATAAAATGGTTCTTTCCGCAGCCAAAAAGGAACTTGAAAAGTATTCAGATGGTAAGGATTTGAAGCTTATTGATCCATTTGCTGGAGGCGGAGCGATTCCTGTCGAAGCTCAGCGGCTCGGGATTACACCTTATGCATTTGATCTAAATCCGGTAGCAGTGACAATCAATAAAGCGATGATTGAGATACCTCCCTTATTTAGCGGATGCGATCCAATAAACCCAGAGGCAAGAGCTTTATTGCGGACTGATAATATTGATAACGATGGAATTAGTGGACTTATTAAGGACCTCGCTTATTATGGGAGAAAACTAAATGACTTAGTTGCGGAGAGGATAAAACACTTATATCCTAAAGTGAAAGTTCCTTCACAGTTTGGCGGTGGGCAGTCTACAGTTGTGGCTTGGATCTGGGCAAGAACTGTAAAATGCTCAAATCCGGCTTGCGAAAAAATGATGCCTCTTGTAAGTAATTATGTGCTGTCGAAAAAAAAGGGCAAAGAAGCATGGATATCCCCCTCTTTTGAAGGAGATAAAATGCGGTTCGATGTCAAATACGGGAAGTATCCTAAGAGTGCAGAATTAGGCACTAAGTTCCAAAACGAAAAAGGAAAAGGAAAAAAGGGAACTTTCTGTTGTCCAATATGTGGATCCGGAGTAGTTGATAGTAGTTATATTGATAATGAAGCTAACCAAGGGAGACTGTCTTCCGTCTTGATGGCTGTAGTTGCAGAAGGAAAAAACGGCAAGATCTATTTGCCGGCAGATCCCGTTGCATCAGCATCAATGATTAGAGAAATAGATGATTATTATCAAGCCAATGATATAGAAGATAAAGCTCCTCATGAGAAGACGAGAGGAACTTTTGCGAGCAATGCCCAAGGCGGGTACTTTGGTCTTTATGAATTTAAGGATTATTTTTCTAAACGCCAGCAAATAGCTCTAACAACCTTCTCAGATGAATTAGTCACAATTGGCAAAACAATCGAGGCGGACGCTTTGAAAGCAGGGCGGAAAAATGATCATATCCCTTTGAGCCAAGGAGGAAGAGGAGCTTTGGCATATGCTCAAGCCATAGTTGTTTATTTGTCCTTTTCTATTGATCGTCTTGCTGATTTTTCAACATCAGTTTCACGATGGGCTGTTACAAATGAAAAGGCAATGAATTGCTTTAGCAAACAAGCAATTTCTATGACTTGGGATTATCCTGAGTGTAACGTTCTCGGAAATGCAGTTGGTGGATACTTACCAATTCTCGATTATATTGTTGATTGTTTAAAAACGGTACCTATTGGTAAGTCATCAGGATGTGCTGAGCAACGAGATGCACAGAGTGACTGCGGATTGAGAAATGTAATAGTATCTACAGATCCACCCTATTATGATAATGTATGCTATTCTGATCTGTCTGATTTTTTCTATGTATGGCTAAGGAAAAATCTCAAATCGGTGTACCCCAATCTTTTCAGCACGATGCTTGTGCCTAAAAGAGAGGAACTGGTTGCTACACCTTATAGATTTGATGGAAGCATAGATAGGGCTAGAGATTTCTTTGAAGATGGGATGAAAAAAGCATGTCAGCAGATGTTTCAATATGCATCTTTCGACTTCCCTGTTACGATCTATTATGCCTATAAGCAGTCTGAAACAAATGCTGCCGAGGAAACTGTTTCGACTGGCTGGGAAACAATGTTATCAGCTATTATTTCCGCTGGGTTTTCGATTACGGGTACATGGCCTATGCGGACAGAACAAGCATATCGCGCAATTAGTATGGGAGCGAACGCACTTGCATCGTCTATTGTTCTCGTTTGTCGAAAACGTAATCAGGACGCTCCCGTCTGCACCCGCCGCAACTTCATCAACGAGCTTAAGCGCGAACTGCGACCTGCCCTTCAGAAGCTTCAGAGCAGTAACATCGCCCCTGTAGATTTGGCACAGTCTGCCATCGGACCGGGTATGGGAGTGTACTCAAAGTATTCTCGCGTGCTTGAAGCTGACGGAACTCATATGACTGTACGAAGTGCATTGAAAGTGATTAACCAAGAGCTTGATTTGTATTTTAATGAACAAGACAGCGATCTTGATAGCGAAAGCCGCTTCTGCGTTGATCTCTATTCACAATTTGCTTTCAATGAGATGCCCTTCGGCGATGCAAATACTTTGGCAACGGCGAAGAATACATCCGTGGCAATTATGGCTTCTCACGGAATCCTGTACGCGCAAAAAGGGAAAGTGCATCTTATAGAGCGCGCAGAATTACCAGAGAGAATCGATGAACATGAAGGTGGCATTTGGCTCCTTTGTCAGCAGCTAACCTGCAAAATGGAAAAGGAAGGCGTGGAAGGATGTGCAAAAACAGTAGCTAATATGTTTGGAAGTAACGCTGAGAGAGCTAAGGATTTAGCATACCGTTTGTACACTATCGCTGAGAGAAAGCATTGGTCGCAAGAAGCTTATGCCTATAACGCACTTGTTGTTGCATGGCCGGAGATTCAGTCAAGAGCGGCAGAACTGAAAGCTGTTGTACCAGAGCAGATGACACTCTTGGACTTTTTACAGTAAATGATCAGAGGTATATATGGCAAGCAAGAAACTGATCGAGGTAGCACTACCGCTGGAAAAAATCAACGCTGAATCTGCAAGGGAGAAATCTATTCGTCACGGTCATCCATCCACGTTGCACCTGTGGTGGGCTCGACGTCCCTTGGCAGCAGCAAGGGCTGTTATCTGGGCTTCCCTTGTAGATGATCCATCGTCTCACTTGGAGCTGTTTCCTACGGAAGAAGACCAAACTAAAGAACGGCAGCGCTTGTTTAGAATATTGGAAAATCTGGTGGTTTGGGAGAATTCAAATGATGAAAATGTGTTACGTATTGCCAAGGAAGAAATCCTAAAGTCAACAAATAATAATCCACCGGCACTGCTGGATCCATTTGCAGGAGGTGGCGCTATTCCACTGGAGGCTCAACGCTTGGGGCTTAAGACGTATGCTCATGACTTAAATCCGGTTGCCGTAATGATTAATAAAGCCATGATTGAGATTCCGTCACTTTTTTCTGGCGTTAGGGCAGTTAATCCAAATGGAATATGTCTTGCTGAAGAAATCTGGAGTGGTACGAAGGGATTGATGGAAGATGTTCAGTATTATGGGCAGCTTATGAAATCAGAAGCATACAGCCGCATTGGACATCTCTATCCAAAAATCAAAGATAAGGATGGTCAAGAATACACTGTCATCGCTTGGATATGGGCTCGTACCGTTGCATCTCCCAATCCTTTAGCACATGGAGCTTATGTTCCGCTGGTCTCCTCGTTCGTCCTTTCAACCAAGAAGGGTAATCAAGCATGGATCAACATCGTCGAAGATTCAGATGCTAAAGATGGGTGGCGCTTTGAAGTTGAAACAGGTTTGCTTACCAAGGAATTGGAAAAGGCAAAAGGCCTCGGCACCAAAGCAGGCAAGGCAACAGACTTTGTGTGTTGCCTCACAAACTCGCCAATCCCCCGTGACTATATCCAAGAAGAAGGAAAAGCCGGAAGACTGTCTAAGCGCTTGATGTCCATTGTTGCATTTGGACGAAATGGTAGAGTCTATCTTTCACCAGACCAAATTCATGAAACGATAGCCCTGTCAGTAGATAATGATGATAGCGTCCAACATGCACGAGTCGAGTTCCTAAATGGTGGCATTCCAACAAGGGCAATGGTCACTGGTGGAGTTTGTTCAGCATATGGGTTGAGTACCTGGGGGCATCTATACACAAGCAGGCAGATAAAGGCCTTACTAACATTTAGTGACTTGGTAAATTATGTGCAAAAACAGGCCGAGAAGGATGCTATCGCTGCTGGAATGTCTAATGACCATATTCCACTCTCTGACAACGGCAAAGGCGCATTAGCATACGGGCAGGCAATTGGCGTATATACTGCACTCATCATCAGCAAACTTGCAGATAGAGGATCATCCTTGTGTGGTTGGGACTCAAGCCGGGAAGGCTTACGCAATACATTTGGCAGGCAGGCGCTGCCAATGGTATGGGATTATGCCGAAGGGAATCCCTTCTCTTCTTCATCTGGATGCTTTGACAATATGCTTGAATGGGTTACAAAGTGCATCAATATGTTTCCTGCTTCTACTGAGGGGGTGGCAGAGCAGTTTGATGCGCAGAGTGATTGTGGCTTCCGTGATATCATGGTGTCAACGGACCCTCCATATTACGACAATATTGATTATTCTGATTTGTCGGATTTCTTCTATGTGTGGATTAGAAGAAGCCTAAGAACAACTTACTCGGAGCTTTTTAACACTATGCTGGTTCCCAAGGGTGAGGAATTGATAGCGGTACCATTCAGGCATGGCGGCAGTGTGGAGAAAGCAAAACAATTCTTTGAAGACGGGATGCTCCAAGCATGCAAATTGATGTACCAGTATTCTTGTGACAATATCCCTGTCACGATTTACTATGCATATAAGCAGAACGATACACTCGATTCAGAGCATGGACAAGCATCATCCGGATGGGAGACAATGCTAACTGCCATCATTAAGGCTGGTTTTGCGATTACTGGTACATGGCCGATGCGAACAGAAATGGCTAATCGAGCAGTAGCTTCTGGAACAAATGCACTTGCTTCTTCGATCGTTTTGGTTTGTAGAAAACGCGATCAAGAAGCAGAAATTTGCACAAGACGCATCTTTATCAATGAACTGAAGCGAGAATTGCGACCAGCTTTGTTACGTCTGCAAAGTAGCAACATTGCACCTGTTGATCTTGCGCAATCAGCAATAGGTCCTGGAATTGGAGTGTATTCAAAGTATTCAAGGGTGTTAGAAGCAGATGGTACGCCTATGACGGTTCGAAGTGCGTTGAAAGTCATTAATCAGGAGATTGATCTTTATTTCAATGAGCAAGACAGCGATATAGATAGTGAAAGCCGTTTTTGCGTGGATCTTTTCTCTCAGTTCGCGTTTAATGAGATATCGTTTGGTGATGCAAACACATTAGCAACCGCAAAAAACACATCTGTTGCAATTATGGTTTCTCATGGGATATTATATGCTCAAAAAGGTAAAGTGCATCTGGTCGAACGAGCTGAGTTACCAGAGAAGATAGATGAACATGAAAGCGGCATTTGGCTCCTTTGTCAACAACTATCTTTTAAGATGGAAAAGGAAGGTGTAGAAGGCTGTGCAACAGCAATTGCTAATATGTTCGGAAGTAACGCTGAGAGAGCAAAGGACTTAGCTTATCGTCTGTACACTATTGCTGAGAGAAAGCGTTGGGCGCAAGAGGCTTATGTCTATAATGCACTGGTAGTAGCGTGGCCAGAGATTCAGTCCAGAGCCGCCGAATTGAAGGCAACGAAGCCAGAGCAATTGACGCTGTTTGATATTCAATAAGCGAAAGACGAGGTAGAAAAATGCCTAAGAAATTGATAGAGTCGGTGATGCCGGTTTCTATCATCAATCAAGAATCAGAACGAGAAAAGGTCGCGAGAAACGGTCTTCCGAGTAATGTTCACATTTGGTGGTCACGTCGCCCGATGGCTGCTGCTCGAAGCACGCTTTTTGCCTGTTTGGTTGATGACCCGGTGGCTCATCCGGAGTTTTTCCCCACCGAAGAGGATCAGAACAGAGAACGTCAGCGACTACTACAGATGGTCGAGGAGCTTTCAGAGATTGAGACCTGTTCAAATACGGGTTTATTGAAGTCTGCAAAGAAAGAAATTCTTCGTTATTCAAACGGGACATTACCAACGGTGTTCGATCCTTTCGTTGGTGGCGGCACAATACCTGTTGAGGCGCATCGATTAGGCCTTTCAACAGAAGCGTCGGATCTCAATGCAGTTGCAGCGATGATTACTACGGTTGTATCGGACATTCCGACAAGATTCCATGATACGATTCCGGTACATCCCAAAAATGAGATAACGATAGGAATCCCTCTTTCAGGAGCACGAGGATTTGCCGATGATGTTCGATATTACGGTGAGTGGCTCCAAAGAGAAGCCGCAAAGCGGATCGGGTATATGTACCCGAAGATTCGCAAGCCAAACGATGACCAAGAGCTGGACGTGTCCGCTTGGATTTGGGCGCGAACAGTAAAATGTCCGAATCCGTCATGCGGATGTAGCATTCCTCTCTCGTCAAGCTACGATCTAGCGAAGAAAAAGGGCAGCGAGGCATGGGTAGAGCCGATTGTTGAAAACGGAACGATCACTTTCCGAATGCACCGGGAGCCGAATACTACGGAATCCGCAAAGCCAAAGGTGGCGCAGACGGCAGTATTCAAATGCCCTGCTTGCGGTGAAATCACTCCAGATGCCTATGTAAAGGAATGTGGCGCAAAGCATCAGATTACCAGCCAATTGATTGCGATTGTGGCTGATGACGGACAAAAACGCCTATATTTGGAAGCGACTGCGGAACAGGAGAAAGCTGCGAAGGTTGTTCCGCCTAAGGAGATCCCGCATGGCGCTTTACCGATCTTTCCTCAGCGTTTCTCGCCTCCGTCCTTTGGTCTAACAGATTACGCCGATCTGTTTACCAATCGACAGCTAGTATTCATTACAACGATGATAAAACTGGCTCTCGAGGCACAGGATAAGGTGGAAAAACGGGCGATCATGGAGGGATTCCTGGATGATGGGATAGCGTTTGCGGATGGCGGATATGGCGCATTGGCTTATGCTCAGGCTATCAGGATGGTACTTGTCTTGACCATTAGCAAATTGCTTGATCGTTGTTCCAATCTGTGCAGTTGGAGTTCTAGTAGCGGTGGTTCTCTACGGAACGTGTTTTCCAGAGCAGCGATGCCAATGATTTGGGACTATGCTGAGGGAAATCCGTTTGCTGACGCAGGTGGTAGTTACGCAAATGCACTATCCAGAACATGTGAGGCATTAGCGGGATTACCTACTGAAGGAAACAGTCACACTAGCATTGCAGACTGTACAATGCCGAACGACGTAAGGCAGGTCATCTTATCAACGGAACTCCCATTCTACGATAAGGCAAGTTATGCTGACCTTTCAGATTTCTTCTATGTTTGGCTCAAGTATGGGCTTGCAGACCTATACCCGGAGTATTTCAGAACTGAGGTCACTCCCAAAAAAGAAGAATTGACTGCGTTCACTTATCGTTGGAATGGAGACCGGCAGCAAGCCAATGCGTTCTATGCGGAGGGTATGAATATCGCATTCAAGAACCTATATGAGAGCGTGACCGACAATTATCCTTCTACCGTGGCGTTCCAATACAATGGAAATGACGTAAAAGATTCTTCTGTACAAAGCGAGTGGGAAGCATTCGTGACAGCAATCTGCAATGCGGGATTCATGATAACTGCTTCGTGGCCGTTGGCTCGGAAGTACGAAGAATCCATAGAACTTGCAGAAGCAAGGGGCATTCCTATTACTGTAGTGATTCGTCGAAGACATAAAGATGCTCCGCAGATTACACGCAGATTTTTCGTGTCTGCGGTAAAGCGAGAACTTCCAGCAATTGTAGAAGATCTTAATCAGAAAGTTGACCTAATGGATTTACGAGCGTCTGTTATTGGGCAGGTATGGAATATATATAGCCGCTATAGCAAAGTGCTTGATGCGGACGGGACTACGATGAGGCCACAGATGGCTTCTAGAATTATCGAACAGGAATTGGATACAGTAATTGCTTCTATCTATAGAGACAATGACGGAAATAATAACAGCATAACTGAGGAGGAAAAAACCAATGGCTGAAAATTTAGCGTATGTTCAAAAGGGTTTCCGCATTCTGCATCCATTATTGGCTGCATACATTGCGCAAGAAATGAGCAGAGAGTATAAGAATGGATGGTGGCAGGAAGTTCTAACTTCGCTTGGCGATCAAGGGTGGGATCTTCCTTCAAGCGGCGAATGGAGCGATTTGGTTGATTCCTTGGATGTTGCCAATTGTCTGCGATTGATTGATAGGCAATGGGGGGCGCTCTTTAGAAAACTCCTGTCAAAAGATAAGCGTGCATTTGCAAATGAGTTGATGGGCGTAAGGAATATTGTATCTCATGCCGGTTCTCAAGATATGAAGCAGGACGATGCAGAGCGTGCCTTAGATACCATGGCCAGACTGTGTGAAGACATCGATTTGCAAGGCGCAGAGGATATCCGAGCGCTTTTACGGGAACTTCGTTACGGAACCAGCATGGGATCTACAACGATTACAGTGGGAAATACAACACCAGAGGCACCCAAACGTAAGGAGGATGTTGGTGTTCTTACTCGTGTTTTTGGTTCTAAACTCCCTAGCTGGCGCGAGATTATCGAGCCTCATCCAGATGTCGCACAGGGCAGATACCTAAACGCAGAATTTGCCGCTGATCTTTCTCAAGTTGCAAGAGGAGAGGGTGCCTTTGAATATCGTGATCCTGTAGAATTTTTTGCTCGTACCTATGTTACAGAGGGCATGAAAGGACTGTTGATCCAAGCGCTGAAACGATTTAACGGACAGGACGGCGAGCCTGTACTGCAGTTGAAAACTGCTTTCGGCGGAGGTAAAACTCATAGCTTGCTTGCACTTTACCATATGTCGCGTGGTGGCGTAGCACTGGATAAGATGCCAAACTTAAAAACAGTTCTAGATGAGGCGGGCTTCAACGAACTTCCAAAAGCAAACGTAGCCGTTCTGGTTGGTACAGCAATGGACCCGTCACGCTCGAAGCGCCCTGTAAATCTGCCTGGTGTAACCATCAATACGGTTTGGGGCGAGATGGCAGCACAGCTTGCGATCTCTGCGGGAAAGCCTGAGCTTTATGACTATGTCAAAGAGGCTGATAAGAAGGGTGTCTCTCCGGGTAGTCTTGCTTTGAAAAATCTATTTGATGCTTGCAGCCCTTGCTTAATACTGATGGATGAGTTGGTGGCTTACGCTAAGAAGATTTACGGTATTGATGGTCTTCCTGCTGGCTCCTTTGATAATTTTATCTCGTTTATTCAGGAGATCACAGAAGCTGCAAGTGCTAGCAGAAACAGCATGGTAGTTGCCTCGATTCCTGAATCGGCAGTTGAAATCGGCGGCGATGCCGGTCAAAAAGCTCTTGAGGCGATTGAACACACTTTCGGACGCAAGGAGTCCATTTGGAAACCAGTTGCCGCCAATGAGGGCTTTGAGGTTGTTAGGCGTCGTCTGTTCTTGGACTGCAAAAAACCGCGGGAACGCGATGAGGTCTGTGCTGCATTTAGTCAGATGTATCAAGATAATCAGGGAGATTTTCCGATTGAGTCCAGAGAAGTTGAATACAGAAACAGAATGATTTCTTGCTACCCGATCCATCCAGAAATCTTTGATCGTCTCTATATCGAATGGGCCACACTAGAACATTTCCAACGTACTCGTGGTGTCTTACGTTTGATGGCAGCGGTTATTCATGAGCTTTGGATGGCTAGCGATGCGAGTGCTATGATTATGCCGGGGTCTTTGCCTCTTGATATTCCAACCGTAAAAGATGAGCTTGTCAGGTATCTGCCTGAGACGTGGAATGCTATCATTGACTCTGAGGTTGATGGTAAGAAAGCAGTTCCCTATCTGCTTGACAAGAACACTATTCGTTATGGTCAAAAGATGGCTGCGCGTCGAGTTGCAAGAACGATCATGCTGGGGAGCGCACCGACTGTTCGTGCGCAAAATATCCGTGGTATAGAATCTTCTCGTATTCGTCTTGGCGTAATCCAGCCCGGCGAGAATATTGCGGACTTTAACGATGCGTTGAATACTTTGCGAGGTTCTTTGTCATACTTATATGCTGATCCTTCGGGGAACCGGTATTGGTATGATACGAGACCTACATTAAGAAAAACAGCATCAGATCGTTCTTCACAAATGGACAGCTCAGATGTTGAATATGAAATTGAGAAGCGCTTGCGCGATCTTCGGAAGGAAGCTCCTTTTGCTGGGTTGCACGTTTGCCCTTCTGCTTCAAATGATGTCTCGGATGAACAAGCCGTTCGTCTTGTTGTTCTGAAACCAGCAGATACCTTCAAGCAAGGAAAGGGTGACTGTCCTGCGATTAGAAAAGCCGAGGACATTTTGAACAACCGTGGCTCGGCTCCTCGCACATACAGAAACATGCTTGCCTTTGTTGCGCCGGATCAAGCTTTGCTCCCTAGCTTACAAAAGGCAGTAAGGGATTTGTTGGCTTGGGAATCCATAAAAACTGATAGTGAAAGGTTAAATCTTGATGCTGCACAAAATGCAGAGACTGCCAGTAGTATTTCCAGATGTAACGAGGCGGTGAAAAGTCGATTGAATGAGGTTTATTGCTGGCTGCTTGTTCCCAGCATTGACAGTGATGCTGACATGAAGACAATCATTTGGGACACAGATCGGCTCGTTGGAATGGAACCGATTGTCCCGAAAGCTGCTACTAAAATGCTTCAGAATGAACAGATCATCACGAAGTGGGCTCCCTCTCTGCTGAAGATGGAGTTGGATAATTTGTTGTGGAAAAATGATAATCACATTCAAGTAAAGAAACTATGGGAATATCTAACAACATATTGTTACCTACCGCGTTTGGCTAATTATTCGGTTCTTGAGGCTACAATTCGCGCTGGTGTGGCAAGTGATGAATCGTTTGCAATTGCCTCATCATTCAACGGAGAACGATATTCTGAATTGAAGTATAACACGACTGTTCTCGATGTATATCCCAGCGACTTCCTAGTGAAGGTACTTATTGCTCTTAAGCAGATCAATCAGGACATTCAGACAAGACAGCCGCAAGGGAGTCTATCTAATCCAGAAGTCATTACTGAATCAAATGGAGGCAACACAAACCGCGAGGGTTCAGGAAGCGATACTACTCCAAATGTGCCTGCTGCATCTACAAGTGACACACGTTTCTTCATGAGCGTTAAGTTGGATAATACCAGAGTAATACGCGATTTGCAGAAGTATTTGGATGAAGTTATTACGCATCTTTCTACGGTGGACAATTGCGAAGTAGAGCTGTCTCTTGAAGTAAGCGCACATACGGCAAACGGTTTCCCCCAAGGCACTATTCGTACAGTATCTGAAAACTGTCGAACTCTTAGGGTGAGCGATTTTGGATTTGAAAAATAAGAGGTCAAGCATTAAGTGATATAAGGAAAAAGAATAATAATCCCCCAAGTGTGCTAAATCACACTTGGGGGAAATGGTTATTGGACTTTGAGTGAACAAGTTACCACAAATTTCTGTGGTGCGTGTCCCGTGTAGTAAAAAGGATAGCACGTCATGAGAATCATGTGCTTACCGTCGATCGTAGGTATTCGCATCGCTTCGTCTGTACTCAGGATCTCCGTCTTATCTACGACGTAGGTATAAACCTTGCCCTCTGGCATAACGACATAGATTTCATCT
>JAEEGL016735233.1_pt1 | contig 34927 bp, 38 predicted proteins | sample 9134231 | NCBI WGS metagenome assembly JAEEGL01 (sample SAMN16246548, study PRJNA631951) | gut metagenome | biome: gut microbiome; feature: rumen; material: fiber-attached | host: Bos | place: Iran: Karaj | collected 2018-10 | reverse complement strand
TGATGGTAGATGATCTTTCTGCTGAAGAGATGGGACAGAAAGTGAAGGAATGGTGCGATGCATGCATCAATAATGTAGGAGAGAAAAAGACATGAAAACACTTATTAAAAACGGAAGACTGGTTAACCCTGCAGGTAGGAGCGGAGCCCTGGATATCCTTATAAAGGATGGAAAGGTTGAGCAGTTAGCAGCCGGTATTGAGGGCGGTGCAGACCGTATCATAGATGCCAAAGGCTGCATAGTGGCGCCGGGATTTGTGGATGTACATGTACATTTCAGGGATCCGGGCCAGACCTGGAAGGAAGATATCTATACGGGGGCAGCTTCGGCAGCAGCCGGCGGTTATACCTCCGTGGTGATGATGGCGAATACCATACCCGCAGTGGACTGCCCCGAAGTGATCAAAGCCATGCTGGATAAGGGCAGTGAAACGGCGATAAAAGTTTACGCCTGTGCAAACGTTACCATGGGAATGAAGGGTGAGAGCCTTGTGGATATGCAGGCTATGAAAGAAGCGGGAGCTGTGGGATTTACTGATGACGGAAAACCCATAATCAACGCCGCGCTGACAGAGCAGGCTATGGAACAGGCAGCAGTGCTTAAAATGCCCATAAGCTTTCATGAAGAGGATCCGCAGTATATATCAACTCCCGGATACAATAAAGGCGCAGCATCCGAACACTACGGGATAGGCGGCGCAGACCGTATGGCCGAGATATCCATGATAGAAAGGGATATTGAACTGGCCCTTAAGACCGGAGCTGATATAGACATACAGCATATAAGTACAAAGGAAGGCGTAGATCTGGTAAGAAAGGCCAGGATTAAGGCTTCGAATATCCATGCCGAGGCTACGCCCCATCACTTTACACTGACTGAAGAGGCTGCCATTAAGTACGGAGCAATGGCAAAGATGAACCCGCCGCTGCGCACAGAAGAAGACAGACAGGCTATCATACAGGGGCTTGCAGACGGAACTATAGAGATGATAGCTACGGATCATGCACCCCATAGTGCGGAGGAGAAAGCAAAGGGCTTAACGGAAGCTCCCAGCGGCATCATAGGGCTTGAGACAGCGCTGGCACTGGCCAATATGGTACTGGTGGATGGCGGATATATGAACGAAGAACAGCTCATGGAACGCATGAGCTTAAATCCTGCACGTCTGTACGGGCTGGATGCGGGGATTATAAGTGAGGGATCAGATGCAGATATAGTGATCTACGATCCTGCAGAGAAATGGATCGCAGGAAACTATGCGTCAAAATCCTCCAATACTCCTTTTACGGGGCAGGAGCTCAAAGGCAGGGTAAGATATACCATCTGCAGGGGAGAGATCGCTTACGAAGCCGCAGAGGGCTGATCAGGGATTCTTTCTCTCTTCTTCTTCGATATGTATGGTCAGGGTGTCAAATTTATCGGCATAGATTATCTTGAGCAGCTTATCTAACTGGGTCAGTGAATGCTTAAGCTGCTCAAGGCTTATCAGGTCTTCGTCAAGACAGGTCACCATCTCGTCAATATCCACGACTTTTACAAAACCATCGGGATATATGATCACATCGGCCAGAAGATCGGTAACGATCAGGGCATCTTCTTCCGTACTTTTCTCAAAGTCGACTATATCGCAGTACCAGTAGAGCAGGCTGTTGTCTGCTGTATAGAATTTGCTGACTTTATAGCCTTCCTTAAGGAAATAGCAGGAATAGCCATGATGCAGGTCTTTCTTGGGTTTTAAGGCATTCCATTTGGTCAGGATGATATTTTCATCCCACTTAAGGATCTCATCATCTTTAAGCGGTACGCACTCCAGGGGGATGAGACGTTTGCGGTAAAGCAGCGGATAATTGTTGTCCATATCGTTACCTCCTTTAAAAACCTTTTGATGGTATGCCTAATAGAATATATGTCCGCCTATCCTTATTCCTTCAAGACCGGGAATAGGAGTACGGAAATAAACACAGTTTCCTACATTTGTCCTGCCTGACATGGCCTCATCTGCTGCACGGTAGCAGCTGTCGGTAGCTTTGTTGACATTAAGAGCATTGGCCAGCGTACCGTAATCCACGGGAGAGAACTGGTGGCGCTGGTAGATAACGCCTGTAACGGTATCGGGATAAACGGAGCTCAAAACCCTGTTGATAACAACGGCGCCAACGGCTACCTGGCCTTCATAGGGTTCGCCGCCTGCTTCGCAGTAGATCAGGTTTGCCAGAAGATAACGGTCGTTTTCTTCAAAGGTGACTTCCGATATATCACGCCAGGTTGACTGGGCAGCAAGGCGGGAGAGACGCAGCTCTTCCTCATACTTGGCCTTTATTTTCTGATATTCGGCAGTAGCATCAGCCACTTCCTGGGTCTTTTCGTTAACATCCTGCTCAAAGGCGTCTGCCTGGGCATTTGCTTCATCTATGGATTCGTTGGTATTTGCTATGCGGACTGCGGTCTTATCCATCAGTTCGTTAACCCGGTCCTGCTGTCTGAAGACATCCTGCTTAAGGGCGTCCAGTTCATCCATCTCTGCCTGAAGCTGTATGCCGGCCAGGGTGATCTGTTCTTCGGTGCGCTCATATTCATCGAGCATCATACGGTCGTAGTTTAAGAGCTCGTCCATATAGTCTGCGTAGTTAAGAAAATCCGCGAAGTTATCCGCTGTAAGCATAATCTCGATGATATCGGTACCGCCGCCTTCATATAGATAACGGATACGCGCTTTCATGCTTTCGTACTGGCTGATACGGCGCTGTGTTGCCTGCTCCAGTTCTTCACGGGTTTGGTCTATTTCCATCTGTTTAAGATCGATCTTCGTCTCCAGTACAGCCAGATGATCGGCTACGAGCTGCATTTCTTCATTGAGAACCAGCATCTCGCCCTGATAATCGCTTTTGACCGCCTGCAGGGTGGCAAGCTTTTCTTCGGTCATGGCCAGATCCTGCTGCGCCTGTGCCAGTTCCTGTTCCTTTTCTTCTTTCTTCTGTTCGGCCTGCTCCATTTTTTCCTTTGTGTCGGAAGTGGCGTCGGCAGGAAGAAGGCACAAAAAGAAGAGCAGTATCCCGCTTATGATAAGACGTATGGCTTTTCTTCTTTTTGCTTCTGTTTCTGTTATCATGATCAGAGGTCTATTTCTATCTTCTTTCCGCTGGGCTGGTATCTGTAATAACGCACCCCGGCTGCATTAAAAAGTCTTTTTGCTGCGGTATTCGAGGGAGTACCGTCATATTTGTCATCTGCATAAACAACGGTCTTTATGCCTGCCTGGATGATGGCCTTTGCACATTCATTGCAGGGGAAAAGAGTAACATAAAGCTTGGTGCCATCCAGGGACCCGCCGCGGTAGTTAAGTATAGCATTAAGTTCGCTGTGTGTCACGTAAGGATATTTGGTATCAAGCTCATCGCCTGTTCTTTCCCAGGGGAACTCATCATCACTCACTCCGCAGGGAAAGCCGTTATAACCCATGGAGAGTATCTTATTATCGTTGCTTACTATGCAGGCGCCCACCTGTGTATTGGGATCCTTTGAACGCTGGGCGGAGAGAGTGGAGACTCCCATAAAATATTCATCCCAGCTGATATAGCCTGTGCGCTTGCCCATGTTCAGCCCTCCTCGATCTCGGATATGAGCCTGATGCGCCGTGCATGCTTCTCTTCGCCGGAGAATTCGGTATCCAGCCAGATCTCTGCAATACGTTTTGCGAGAGTGGGGGTAAGTTCTGCGGCGCCCATGGCAAGTACATTGGAATCGTTATGAAGGCGGGTCATCTGTGCGGTATGCTCATTATGGCAGAGAGCGCAGCGGATGCCTTTTACTTTATTTGCAGCTATGCTGGCGCCTATGCCGGTAGTGCAGAGCACGATGCCCTTATCTACGCTGCCGTCGGCTACGGCTTCGGCCACAGCCCTTGCATATATGGGATAATCGCAGGAATCATGGGAATCGCAGCCCTTATCGATTACCTCAATGCCCTTTTCCTTAAGCCAGGGGATCATGTCCTGCTTAAGATCAAATGCTCCGTGATCGCTTCCGATTGCTACTTTCATTTTGTCCCCTCCGTATTTATTATATTGAAGCCTGCGGCTTTGAGCAGTCTGTTCATGACTGCCTGGCCCAGACCCTGTGTATCAAAGCCTTCTGCGTAGATCTGTTCCACGCCTTCATCATCAAATTCCCTGAGAGCCCTGTAGATATTAAGGGCTACAGCGGACATGTCATCGCGGCTGCCAAGGCTGCGTATGATGCCTTTTTTATACAGTCCGGCGTTCTCATCACAGCAGAGTACGCCGCATTTTTTAGTTTCAGATGACAGTTTTTCATTTATCGTGGCGGTGACATGGTCTGCATCACCGGTAAATATCTGCATGTCTCCCTTGGGAGCGTAATGCCTGTAGCGCATTCCCGGGGCTTTTGGCCGCCCGCCTTCGGTTTTTTTCATCAGCGTGGGATCCGTTTCCACCGGACCGATGACGCGTTCAAGCATTTCTGCCGTAACATATCCGGGTCTTAATATCATCGGGACTTCACCGCTCAGATCCACTATGGTGGATTCAATGCCTATGCCCACTTCACCGCCGTCGATTATCATGTCTATGCGGCCGTTTAAATCCTCTGCCACGTGGGAAGCAAGAGTGGGACTGGGGCGCCCCGAGGCGTTTGCACTGGGAGCGGCTATATATCCGCCGCCGGCTTTTATCAGTGACAGAGCTACAGGGTGATCGGGCATCCTTATGGCTACGGTATCCAGTCCGCCTGTGGTCTCTTCCGGCAGGGCCGGTAGTTTTTTTATTATCATGGTAAGCGGACCGGGCCAGAAAGCTTCGGCCAGCTTATAAAGCTTATCCGGTATATCTGTGCTGAGTCTGTCCAGGGCTGCCATTTCTGCGATATGCACTATCAGCGGATTGTCGGAAGGCCTGCCCTTTGCAGCATAGATCTTTTTGGAAGAGTCGGGGTTAAAGGCGTCTCCGCCCAGGCCATAGACTGTTTCGGTCGGGAAGGCCACAAGGCCTCCGTTTTTTATTATCTCACCGGCTTTTTCAAGGTCAGTGTTCTTATCTGCTTTGATTATCTGAGTTTCCATTATTGATGCAGGTCTCCGTTTATGGCATCCCATACGCCGCTGCCTTCAAGTCCCAGTTTCCAGCCGGCCATGCTCTTAACGCCTTTTTCTTTCATTAGGCCGGTACGTGCGTGGTATGCGGAAACATCCTCAAGCCATATCTGATAAAGTGCGGTGCCGTCCTGATATTCAACATAATACTGGCATTCTTCATCACGCCAGGTGGCTTCAAGACCGCGGTTGTTAACCCAGTCCCAGGCTGTATCCATGCCCACGGCGTCAGAGGTTACACTGCCTGCCTCTGTTTTCCAGATACGTGTATAGAAAGGCATACCGCATACTATCTTCTCTGCAGGTATCTGATACTTCTGCATGGAATCGTTGAGTGCCTTTTCTACGAAGCCGATGGAAGCCACGCTTCCGGCTTCGGAGCCGATATAATGCTCATCATATGCCATAAGTACAACATAATCCATGATGTAGCCCAGTTCTTCCATATCATAACCTTTATTGCTTTCGGTCGGAGGCGGTACATCCACGGAAAGGCTTAAGCCGTTTTTGTGCGCCTCTATGGAAAGTTCGCGCAGGAACTGTACATAATGTGTGCCTGTCTTTGAAAGCTTTGAATCCGTAAGCTCTATATCCATGTTGATGCCGTCGATACCGTATTCAAGGGAATCGGCGATAAGATTCTCTATAAGCGCAGCCCTTCGTTCGGAAGAAGAGAAGAGTGCATATTCGTCAAAATCAGATTCCATGTTCTCAACAAGAGCCCAGACCTGATAGCCTTTTTCATGTGCTTTATCGACATAGTTCTTACGTGCGATCTGGGTATAAGCTCCTTCTTCGTCCTTTAAGAAGAACCAGGTGGGGCTGATAACATTCAGACCGGTGGCAGAAGCAGTGAGTTCGGCCATGGCCGTTCCGTCATCCGCATCAAAGATCTGATGCCAGCCAAGAAGTACCTGATCCATGGGAGGAGTCATATTGTAGTCTTTCTCAGGATGGTAAGCTCCTGTAGCGGCGGGAAGTGTGCGGGTTGTGGATTCGTTTAAGGTTTTGTTTTCGACAAAGCCTATGAAAGCATCGTCGGTCTTGACCTTGCTCCAGGTTTCCATGGTCTCGAGTATCTCTACTTCTTCACCTTTATTTACCTGGCGCAGGACCTCGCTCTTGATACCGCCGCGGATACGCAGCTGGGTATCGTTCTTTAATGTGGCTACGCGGTCCTCTTCCCATTTGGTATAAACCTGGACACGGTTGATGTGTTCGTCGTTTGTATAGAATTTACAGTCGAAGTCTGCGAAGAGGTGTACATAATCCGCATTGATATAGAAAGTACCGTCTTTGCCGAAACGTGAGACGGGAGCGGAGAGGCTCTTGAGTTCTCCGTCCATGGTATAGGTCTTTTCACCTATAACGTTGCTTATCACCTGTGTAGAGGTTGAATAAAGCAGTTTGTTCTCGTCGGTATTTATATAGAAACGTTTTGTAAACAGATCGCGTACGGTATCAATGGAGAAATAGACCGCGCCGTCAAATAATTTGGCGTGTGCAGCTATATGCTCATCCTGCAGGATGATAGCAACATCTTCATTATTAAATAAGGTAAAGTAATCCTTCAGATTTGCGGGATCCATGCCATAGGAATACTTTTCGGGATAGAGCAGTGAAAGCAGCCAGCGGCCCCCCAGCTCCTCACGGTTGGCAAGACTTTCTTTGATGCGGTCGCCAAAAGCTACCATTATCACTATTGCGATAAGGGTAATGGCAATGATAACAGCAAGCACACTCTGGCCAAGACGTTTGAGAACATCTTTGTTGGCACGCTTAGCCTGGACGGGCCGTCTGCGTCTTTTGCGGCGCTTTTTGGAAGAGCTGCTGCGTTTTTTTGGACGCGGAGCCGGCTCCTGTGTATATCCGTCATCATATGATGCGGAGTTCAGATCCCCCTCATCATAATTCATGTCGATTATCTCATTTGTATCCCCGATTTTTCCCATTAGTCTTCCTTCATGTTTCCGAAATTATAACGATTAGGATACCACAAATGACCATAAGTGTCAAAAAACGGGTGCAAAGTGGGAAAGGATGTCAAAAACAGGGGAAAAATGTCATTCAATAGGCAATAATTCCGAGAATGAGTAGTTAACATCTTTCTCCTCAGCATCCATGGTTATGGTATAGCTGCGGGTGCGGTATCCTTCCTTGCGGAGTGTTATGATACAGGTACCCTGGACTTTCTTGAAATTGAGCGGGGTGATACCGATGTAAGCGCCGTCTTTGTAGACCTCAACGCCTTCCGGTGCATCGATATAGACCCTGTACTCGCCGGGCGTGATGGCGCTGTTGCTGCCGCCGCCTTCATCATCGCTGACTCTGGCATCGTCATATCCGCTGCCGCCTTCTTCGGTCTGTGCTTCGGTGGGAGTTGCATTTTCCGATGCAGAGTTTTCCGATGTTGTATTTTCGGACGTATTTTCCTCAGGAGTAGGAGTGGGCGTGAGAGTCGGTGTTGCTTCGATCACGCTGTTACCGGAGGCTGTATTGGAAGAGGTGCTGTTCCCTTTCTCAAGGGTCACATTGAGCTTCGCTGCGTCCTGGGCCACTCTTATATAACGTGTTACGGTATTGTAGCCATCGGCCTGCGCCACCATCTGATGGATGCCGTAGCTTAAGACGGTATCTTTGCCGCGGGTTATCATTTCGCCGTCTATCAGTATCTCCGCATCTGCGGGAGTGCTGGTAAAGAAGACCTTTCCGTACTTGGGGGCACTTACCCAGGGTGATACGTCGATGCTGATCTCCTGTCCCTTAGAAACGCTCACCTGTGTGGTACCTGCGCTGCCTTTATTGGATACGGTCACATCATAGGTGCCTGCCGGGACTGCCAGCAGCATATCCCTGCTTATCTGGTATACACGCTTGTCACCTATTTCTATGAAACCGCCGATAAAGTGCTCATCATTTTCAAGCCTCAGATAGCCGTGGCTGTTCTGAACGCTGATGGAATAGACCGTATGTCCCACTCCGCAGACCATCAGTTTATCCACGGTATTAAGATCCATGGCTTCGCCGGGGCCGTCGGCTGTGAGGATCACGGCTTTCTGGTCCATGGTATAGTTTTCGCCCATCAGAAAGAGCTGTCTGGAATCCGGTGATACCAGCAGGTCCTCCACATCCGTGAATGCAAAGGCTTCACCGCTTATCTGCAGGCTGTTAAGACGTTTGCGTGCATGCATGAAGCTGATATCCACCAGGGCACCGCTTTTTACCTGGTCAAGGGCTATTGGCTGTGCATATTTATCATGATAGGTAGTAGCCCCGTCGAAATTAAGGGTATAGAATCTGCCTGTTTCCAGATTATAGAAACGTATGGTCTTCTGTTCCTTATCGCTGCCGACATAGACTGCAGTATCAAGGGAATCATAGTTACCGGGGGTAGCGGGCATGAAGCCCGTATCCTCGTAACCTTTTTGCTGTGTCTGTGTCTGAAAAGGCGAACTGCAGCCGCAGAGCAGCAACATCATTATTAAACTAAAAAGCTTAAACTTTCTTTTCATTAACAAAATGCTCCAGAAGATACTTCTTGTCATTGTGTTCCGGGTCATCCAGCACATCGTCAAGCATGGCTTCGAGTATGCGGCCCATTTCCGGGCCGGGGCTTATTCCGGCTGCCATAAGATCGCGGCCGCTTACAGCAAGATCCTTTATATTGATGCACTGTTTCTTTTCGAGTATGGTTTCGTAAAGAACGCGGAGCTGTTCTATGCGTTCCAGTTTTTCTTCCCTGTTAAAGCTGCTCTGGGCCAGGCAGTCCGCCTCGTGAACATAGAACATGAGGGGAAAGCATTCCTCACCTGCCCTGTTCATTACACGGCGCAGATTCTTTTCCGTAGCGGGATAGCGGTCTTCATGGTTTTCCACCAGGCGCACCACATGCTTTATCGTGTCATTGTCATATTTTAAGCGGCGGAGTATCTCTTCGGCCATCTCTGCACCGAGCCGGGGATGGCCTTTAAAGTGTGCAACTCCGTCTTCGTCGATCTTTTTGAGGGGCGGTTTGCCTATATCATGGAGGAGCATCGTAAGTCTTAAGATGCGCAGCGCCCGTGTATATCCTTCGCTGCCGTACTGTTCCTTAAGCCGTGCGGTATCTATGCTCTCCAGTGAATGAAGTATATGTTCCCCTACATTATACATATGATGGGGATTCTCCTGGGGCGTGTTCATGGCGGGATCCCATTCCGGGAAGAAATACTGCGTAAGACCGCTTTCATAAAAAAGCTTAAAACGATAGGGATGATCGCTTATCAGCAGCTTTTCCATCTCTACCCTGATCCGTTCGGCACTGACATGCTTAATATTAGGGGCAAGCTCTTTTATGGCTTCCCAGGTCTTTTCTTCGATTGTTGCGTCAAGCTGGGCACAGAAGCGTATAGCCCGCATCATACGGAGAGCGTCTTCTGTGAAGCGTTCTTTGGCTTCGCCTACGCAGCGTATTATCCCGGCCTTAAGATCATCAAGTCCTCCGTGCATATCAACTACGCCCTTACCGGGGGCGTAAGCCATGGCGTTGACCGTGAAATCCCTGCGTTTTAAGTCCTCCTCAAGGCTGGCGGTGAATTCTACCTGTTTGGGATGCCGGCAGTCTTCGTATACGCCGTCGATACGGTAGGTTGTCACCTCAAAGCCCTGTTGGATACCTTCATCGCGCATAAGTACCGTGACGGTGCCGTGCTTTATGCCTGTATCCACCGTCCGTTTGAAAACGGCCTTGACCTGTTCGGGGAGCGCGGAAGTGGTGATGTCCCAGTCGCAGGGCTCCTTGCCGAGTATGCAGTCTCTCACACAGCCGCCTACTATATATGCTTCATAACCGGCTTCGTTAAGCTGCTTTATTATCCTGCGGGCTCCTGCCGGTATCTTTGCGTCAAAATTCATTTATTGCCTCGATCACTGTCTGTTGTTCTTCTTTGGTGATCCCGTTATACATAGGAATGGAAAGAACGGTATTTGCATATTCTTCGGTTTTGGGAAGGCTTCCTTCCTTAAGTCCCAGGAAAGAATAAGCTTTTGAAAGATGGGGCGGGATAGGGTAGTGGATAATGGTGTCCACGCCTTTCTGTTTTAAGTGTTCAGCCAGGGCGTCCCTTTCGCTGCAGCGTATCACATACTGGTGATATACATGATCAGCGCCCTCCTTGCAGGCAGGTTTTATTATCTTCGGATTGGTAATACCTGCATTATATACTGCAGCAGCAGCTTTACGTTCTTCATTAAGTTCCTTAAGGTGTGAGAGTCTTACGTTAAGCAGGGCTGCCTGAATCTCGTCGAGCCTTGAATTGACACCGAGCTCTTCATTATGATAACGCACACTGCTGCCGTAGTTACGCAGCTGCCTTATATGTGCCGCATATTCTTCGTTATCGGTGACTATGGCTCCGCCATCCCCAAAACATCCCAGATTCTTTGAAGGATAGAAGGAGAAGCAGCCTATATCGCCTACGGTACCGCTCATTTTTTTACCGGCGTATGCACCGTGGGACTGGGCACAGTCCTCGATCATCTTAAGACCGTGTTTATCGCAGATGGCTTTTATCTCCTCTGCCTTTGCGGTCTGTCCGTAAAGATGGACAACCATAACGGCCTTGGTCTTTTCGGTAATGTGCGGCTCTATCTGTGAGGGATCGAGCTGATAGTATTCATCAGGCTCGACAAATACAGGTGTTCCGCCTGCGGCGCTTATACCCATGGCGCTGGCAATGAAGGTATTTCCCTGGACTATCACTTCGTCGCCCTTGGTTATGCCTATGGCACGGCAGGCAAGGGTAAGGGCGTCCAGGCCGTTGCCGCAGCCTGCGCAGAACCTGCTGCCTGTGAAAGCTGCATAGTTCTTTTCAAAGTTTTCAAGTTCTTTTCCAAGTATATACCAGCCGCTGCGGAGTGCCTTTAAAGCAGCCGACTCGAATTCCTCCTGATATCTTTCAAATCCCCGGTCAAGCCGGTTTGTCATTATATTTCCCATAAAACTCCCCTGAAAAAAAGAAAATCTCCCTGCAAAACAGGGAGATATGCCATCATACACTTATTCCTTGATATTACTTATTCTATGTCAATCCCCTGGGCTCTGATATATTCCATAACATCGCCTACGGTCTTTAAATTCTCGAGTGCCTCATCCTCGAATTTGATACCGTATTCATCTTCAACGGCAGTGATAAGATCCAGAAGCTCAAGTGAATCTGCTCTGAGATCCTCCTGGAAGGATGTATCCTCGTTTATATCTATGCCATCTGAAAGATGAAGCTGTTCTCTTATCATTTCTGCTACTTTTTCTAACATGATAACCTCCTGCGATCCTCCGCATTTTTAAGCAATTGAGAAAGATTTCCTCTTTTCTAATAAGAGAGTATATGCATAGTGTTATTGTTTGTCAACACCAATTTTAATGTGGTATATTCGATAAAAATGTGCTATACTGACTAGGTTATGGGTGGAATTTATTGTCTGATGGGAAAAAGCGCCAGCGGCAAGGACAGCCTCTATCGCAGGCTGTTTGAATGCAGGGAGCTGGATATGAAGCCTCTGGTCACGTATACCACACGGCCTATCAGGGCCGGGGAAACAGAAGGCGTGGAATACCATTTTACCGATATTGCAGGTATGAAGGAGCTTGAGGCTGAGGGGCTCATCATAGAATCCAGGGTTTATCATACAGTCCACGGTGACTGGTATTATTTCACCGCCGATGACGGGAGCATCGATACTGTAAACTCTAATTATATGATGATAACAACTCCCGAAGCATTTGCGAAGCTGCGGGCATATTACGGTAATGATACGGTACATCCGATATATATAGAAGTAGAAGACGGAATGAGGCTCTCACGTGCACTTGAGCGTGAACGCCTTCAGAAAGAACCCAAGTATAAGGAAATGTGCCGCCGCTTCCTGGCGGATTCGGAGGATTTCTCGGAAGAGAATCTGCAGGCAGCAGGCATAGACAAGCGCTTTTATAACACGGATATGGACAGCTGCCTTAAGGAGATAAAGGAATGGATCCTATCAGTATAGCCCGCCTGACCCAGGCCCAGCCCACTGAGGCTGCGGCGCCTGTCGAAGCCAGGGACGATTCTTTCAAGTTCATACTGGCCAGCAATATCGGGGAATCCGAGCTGCAGGAGAAGCTAACCAGTCTGATGAGTGAGATCACCTCACAGGGGGAGCGGCTTTCCAAGCGCAAGGATATCAGGGATATGAAGCGTTACCGCGGCCTTATCAAGGAATTCCTTAACGAAGTCGTGAACCGTTCCCATGAATTCTCACGTGAGAATTTTCTGGATAAAAGGGGAAGGCACAGGGTATACGGCATAGTGCGTCTGGTGGACGAAAACCTGGATGCGCTGGCCCAGGAGCTGTGCAAGGAAGAAAAAGACAACATGGAAGTTCTGGCAAAGATAGGCGAGATCAGGGGGCTGCTGCTTGATCTGTTTACCTGAGCACACAGGAGCATGTCATCCTGAGGAGCGAAGCGACGAAGGATCTTTTCTAAGGGGGATAAAAATATGGCATTTTCGGACATAGTAGGGCAGAGCCTTATAAAAGAACAGCTTCAGGGAGCCATAAGGAGCGGCAGGATAAGCCATGCTTATATTATCTGCGGCGAAAACAGGAGCGGAAAAGAATTCATTGCCAAGACCTTTGCACAGGCGCTTCTTTGCGAAAATCCCACGGACGATCCGGATAAAGGGCTTGAGGCGTGCGGAGAATGTCATTCCTGCAGACAGGCAAAGGCCATGTCGCATCCCGATATCATATATGTAACTCATGAGAAGCCCAATACCATAGGCGTTGACGATGTCCGCCAGGGTATAGGCGAGACCGTGCAGATAAAACCCTACAGCAGTTCGCATAAGATATATATCATCGAAGAGGCGGAGAAGCTTTCACCCCAGGCACAGAATGCGCTGCTGCGTACACTGGAGGAACCGCCCGAATACGTAGTATTCCTGCTGCTTACCACAAGTACGGGGACACTCCTGCCTACCATAATAAGCCGCTGTAATGTACTGCAGATGCGGCCGGTGCAGGATGATGAGATGCGCAATTACCTGATAAGAACACTGCATGTTCCCGAAAGCCGTGCAGAGATATGCATAGCTTTTGCCAGGGGCAATGTAGGACGGGCAAAGGCTCTGGCATCCAGCGAGGATTTCGACAAGATACGTACGGGAGCCCTTTCCCTTCTTAAGAATATAAGGGAGATGGATACCGCCGAGGTTATGGACGCCCTTAAGCAGATCAGGGAATACGGTTTTGACATTAACGATTATCTGGATATAATGGCTGTGTGGTACAGGGACATACTGCTCTTTAAGGCCACACACGATATGAACCATCTCATTTTCAGAGATGAGATAACAAATATAAAAAAGGCAGCACAGTACAGCGATTATGAAGGCATAGAGGAAGTGCTACGCGCTCTTGAGGTGGCAAAGGACCGCCTGCGTTCATCGGCCAATTACGAGATGACCATGGAACTGCTGCTCTTAAAGATACAGGAGAGTTAGTTTAAATGAAGACCATAGTAGGAATACGTTTCCGTACCGGAGGTAAAGTATACTTTTTTGATCCGGGGGAAAACAGGATAAACAGGGGCAGCCATGTGATAGTGGAAACCGCCAGAGGCGTGGAATACGGCACTGCGGTAGGCGGCCCCAGACAGATCGAAGACGATAAGTTTACACAACCCTTAAAGCCTATCATCCGCATGGCTACGCCGGAAGATGATGCTATAGATGCGGAGAACCGTGAAAAAGAAAAGACAGCCATCCCCATAGCAAAGGAGAAGATCCGTGCAAGAGGGCTGGATATGAAGCTTATAGATGTGGAATATACCTTTGACCGTAACAAGGTGGTATTTTACTTTACCGCTGACGGACGCGTGGATTTCCGTGAACTGGTAAAGGATCTGGCCAGCCAGTTCCGTACCAGGATAGAGCTTCGCCAGATCGGAGTCCGCGACGCCACCAAGCTTTTGGGCGGTCTGGGGAGCTGCGGCAGGGTTCTTTGCTGCCATTCCTATATGTCGGACTTTATTCCCGTATCGATAAAGATGGCGAAGGAGCAGGGACTTTCCTTAAATCCCGGTAAGATAAGCGGCATGTGCGGCAGGCTTATGTGCTGCCTTCAGTACGAGGCCGATACCTATTCTTATTTAAACAGGCGTCTGCCGCGTATAGGCGACGAGGTGCTCACTCCCTACGGTACCAACGGTATCGTTCAGAGTGTGGATGTGCTGCGCCAGAAGGTCCAGGTCATCGTTGATGTGAACGATGAGAAGGAGATGGAAGAATTCCATGTGGAGGAGCTTAAATTCACAAAGCGCTCCCACAATAACAATAATAAGAAAGACAACCGTAACCAGGAGAAGCTCTCCAAAGAAGAGCTGCAGGAATTAAAGAAGCTGGAAAAGCCGGAAGATTAAGCCATGGAGAGACTTGATGATCTGCAGCTTTCGGGATTAAAGATCCTGCAGGACACGGAGCGTTTCTGCTTCGGCATGGATGCTGTGGTCTTATCAGGCTTTGTAAAGGTGAAGAAGGGCGCGCGTATTCTGGATATGGGTACGGGTACAGGCATCCTTCCCCTGCTGCTTTCCGCAAAGACGGAGGCTTCGGAGCTGGTAGGGCTTGAGATCCAGGAAGAAAGTGCAGACATGGCTGCCAGGAGTGTTGAATTAAACGGCCTGGGAGAGCGTGTACATATAGTAAGAGGTGATATCAAAGAAGCGGGTGCGCTTTTCGGCCCTGCTTCTTTTTCGTGTGTCTGCTCAAATCCGCCATATATGGCAGCGGGCAGCGGGCTCACCAATCCGGACAGTCCCCTGGCTATAGCCAGGCATGAGATATTATGCTGCTTTGAAGATGTGGTTAAACAGAGCTTTATCGTGCTGCCCCATGGCGGCAGCCTGTTTCTGGTGCATAAACCGGAGCGGCTTGCAGAGCTGTTTTGTACGCTTTCTGCAAACCGCATGGAACCTAAACGCCTGCGTATGGTTCATCCTTTTGCTGACAGGGAGCCTTCAATGGTTTTGATAGAGGCTGTCAAAGAAGGGCGTAAGGGCATGAAGGTGGAAAAACCGCTGATCTTATATGAAGAGAAAGATGTCTACAGCGAGGAGATGAGGAGGGATTATGGCTTCTGAGTGCGGTATGCTGTATCTTTGCGCTACTCCCATAGGTAATCTTGGCGATATCACTGCCAGGGTTCTGGAGACGCTTGAGAATGCTGACCTGATAGCTGCAGAGGATACCCGTGGCAGCCTTAAGCTGATAAATCATTTTGGGATAAAGACGCCTCTTACCAGTTATCATGAATATAATAAATATGATAAGGCCCGCACATTGATCGATAAGATGCGCAAGGGCCAGAATATCGCCCTGATCACGGATGCGGGGACTCCCTGTATCTCGGATCCGGGGGAGACGCTTGTGGCGATGTGCATAGAAGAGGGGATAAGGGTCAGCAGTCTGCCCGGTCCTGCGGCCTGCATCACTGCGCTAACCCTCTCCGGCTTGCCCGCCAGACGGTTCTGCTTTGAGGCTTTTCTGCCGCCGGATAAAAAGCAGCGCCGGCGGATACTTGATGAATTAAAAGCGGAGACCAGGACTATCATCGTATATGAAGCACCCCATCATCTGAAGGTGACTCTCTCCGAATTGCATAATGCACTGGGAGACCGCCGCATAGCCGTATGCCGTGAGCTTACCAAGCGCTTTGAAGAGATAAAGCATATGCGCCTGGCCGAAGCTGTGGATTTCTATGAGCTTAATGAGCCCCGTGGCGAATATGTACTGGTGATAGAAGGCCGTGATGAAGAAGAACTGCTTAAGGAGCAGCGTTCCTCATGGGACGATATCTCAATAGCCGATCATGTGGCACAGTATGAAGCGCAGGGCATGGATCACAAGGCTGCATTAAAGCAGGTGTCCTTAGACCGCGGCATCCCCAAACGTGAGGTGTATGACGCAGTCCATAAGGGCTGAAGAGTGCTAAAAAACACTGTTTTTTGAAATTTCAATATGCAAACTCAACAAAATTCAGCAAAAATACAGTACATAACCACCACAGTTAGCGCAAATACGGCGAAAAATCACATTATATTGTGGCAAAGTATTGACAAATAAGGCAAAAACTAATATAAAGGTACATGTAGCTTTTTTCAGATAAGGTTACATAATAACATATTTTAGTAGGAGGATTTAGTAATGAACAAGACAGAATTAGTTGCAGCGATCGCAGATAAGGCTGGCATCTCCAAGAAGGATGCTGATGCTGTAATAGCAGCTTTCACCGAGACTGTTACCAAGGAGCTCAAGAAGGGCGGCAAGGTTCAGTTAGTAGGCTTTGGTACTTTCGAAGTAACCAAGAGAAGTGCACGTACCGGACGTAACCCTCAGACTGGCGCTACCATGAAGATCGCTGCTTCCAAGGCACCTAAGTTCAAGGCTGGTAAGGCTTTCAAGGATGCTATTGGCTAATATCTAAGCTGTAGATGTTTTTATGCAGGGTGCGCATTATGTGCACCCTGTTTTTATTCACAGGGGAGAGAATAATGAGATTAGATAAGTATTTAAAAGTATCCCGCCTGATCAAGCGCCGCACTGTAGCAAATGAGGCCTGCGATGCAGGGCGCGTGATGCTCAATGACAAAGTGGCCCGGGCTTCTGCGGAAGTAAAGGCCGGCGATATCATAACCATAGCTTTTGGCAACAAGGAAACAAAGGTGAAGGTTCTTAATGTGCAGGAGAGTATCCGCAAGGAAGATGCGGAAAACATGTATGAATACGTGAGCTGAGTACCGGTTTTATTTCCGTACAAGCTCTACGTATTCACGTGCACGGACGGCGTGAAGGCGGTGGGGGAGATCCAGCATCTTGCCGGTAGGAAGGCTGAAGAGACCGCAGAGGACTTCGACGTGGATGCCGGATATGTCTTTCGCATAGCCGCTTACGTATTCCATGCACTTAAGGGCCAGGCGCTTTTTAAGATAGGGATGGAGCGCCAGAAAGGCGGCGCGGTCTATCCTGATGCCGTCGGCAATGTCTGTGATACAGGCTTTGAAGGCCTCATCCAATTGTGTCGAGATGAAATCCTCGGCAGATCTTAACTGATCCGCAGCACTGTGGATATGCTCCGCAGCGCGTTCGTTTATCTGTGATGCTGCCATCGGCAGCAGATTGTTTCTTATACGGTTCCGCGCATAATCATCAGTAAGATTACTTTCATCGGTACGCCATTCAAGACCGGCGTTCTTAAGATATTCTTCGATCTCCGCACGGGATACATCCAGCAGAGGTCTGATGAGAGTATAGTTTTCCTTAACCTGCAGGGGGCGGATGCCGCCCAGACCCTTAAGGCCGCTGCCACGGAAGAGATTATGCAGTACCGTTTCGGCATCATCATTCATATTATGGGCTACTGCCAGACGGCGTTTCGCCTTATCGGGCTCGATAGAGCAGAGCTTTTCTTCAAAAGCGCGGTAGCGCAGGATCCTGGCTGCTTCTTCGGTGGAGAGTCCTTTTTCCTCCACAAGTCCGGTCACATTCACGTCCCGCAGTTCAAAAGGCACCGAAAGCTCTTCGCAGAGCCGGCGCACGAAAGCAGCGTCTTCATCTGCACTTTTCCTTAAGTGGTGATGGATATGCATGACATGGAGTCGGACAGAGCTGTCCTTATAAAGCGAATGGAGCAAAATAAAAAGGCAGAGTGAATCGGCACCGCCGGAAACCCCGCACAAAACGGTATCTCCCGGCCCGATCAGCCCCTGCACTGTGATGGATCGGCGGACTCTTTCTTTCAGATCCATTATCATTAATCCCTCTGGAAGATTATCTCGCCCTTATATACATAACCAAGCTTTTCCTTGGCTACCTGTTCTGCATATTTTTTGGTATGGGTGAAAGTCTCAAATTCAGACAGATTCTGTTCACGTTCCTGTTCGTGGACCAGCTTTTCCTGAAGTATAGCCATTTCACGGTCTAGCTGTTTCTGCTGTTTATCAAGGACATAGCTGTTGTAGCCGAACATGCAAACCAGGGCCATAAAGATGAAGAGCGCCATAAAAATGCCCAGACGGCCGCGCTTCTTTTCTTTGCGGAATGCAACATTATTCTTCTTTTTGCGTGAAGAAGCCATAGATTCCCCCTGTTTACATAACTACTTTTATATAATAAACTCATACGCTGATACGTGTCAACCACAGCATATTGTGTAAATGTTGCGCGATCTGCCCAAGATATGCAATACTTGCTTAATTTCTTGATTTTGTATATAATATAGCCTGTTTTCATATGATCAGGGAGTGCATATACAATGAAGAGATCAAGTTACAGTTTTGTTTTTCTGATAATCATAATCCTTCTGGCTGCGGCTATATGGATCAGTTTCTCAACAAAGAGGAATAATAACTATACCTATGAGGACTATAAGAAGTCTGTCAGGGACGGAGAGGTGATGAGCATCACCATCGACCAGAATAAGGAAGTGCCTACGGGTACGATCTATGTGGTCACAAATGACTATATAACGCATCATTTTAATGCTACCGATGTAAGGGAGATAGAATCCGAAGCCCGCGGGCTGGGGATCGCAGTGAAGATAGAGGATGTGCCGGAGGATAACTGGTTTGTGATGTATGTGCTGCCAAGCCTCCTGGTGCTCATTATCTTCGTATTCTTCTACAGCAATATGATGAACAACCAGAGCGGCGGCTCCGCCGGCAGCCGTATGATGAATTTCGGCAAAAGCCGGGCACAGATGGTCACTGATTCAAAAGTTACGTTTGAGGATGTGGCCGGCCTTAAAGAGGAGAAGGACGATCTGGATGAAGTGGTGGATTTCCTGAAGGATCCGGGCAAGTATACGGCTCTGGGAGCCAGGATACCCAAAGGCATATTGCTGGAGGGCCGTCCCGGTACCGGTAAGACCCTGCTGGCAAAGGCAATAGCCGGTGAAGCCAAGGTACCTTTCTTTTCAATTTCAGGTTCGGATTTTGTTGAGATGTTCGTCGGTGTGGGTGCCAGCCGTGTAAGGGATCTTTTTGAAGAGGCGAAGAAGAATGCACCCTGTATCGTATTTATAGATGAGATAGATGCAGTGGCCCGCAGGCGAGGCGCAGGCATGGGCGGCGGACATGATGAACGTGAGCAGACCTTAAACCAGCTCCTGGTAGAGATGGATGGTTTTGAGGCTAATGAGGGAATAATAGTCATGGCAGCCACCAACAGGGTGGATATACTGGATCCCGCAATATTGCGTCCCGGACGCTTTGACAGGAAGATAACCGTGAGCCTGCCCGATGTCCAGGGCCGTGAGGATATACTTAAGGTTCATGCAAAGAACAAGCCTCTTGGAGAGGATATAGACCTTAAGGAGATCGCAAGGACTACATCCGGGTTCTCCGGTGCCGATCTGGAGAACCTGCTGAACGAAGCTGCGATCAAGGCGGCAAAGGATAACAGGGCATACTTAAATGATGAGGATGTTAAGAAGAGCTTTATCAAGGTTGGCATAGGTACAGAGAAGCGCAGCCATATAATCACGGATCATGACAAGAAGATCACGGCATATCACGAATCAGGCCATGCGATACTGATGCATCTGCTGCCTCTTACAGGGGCTGTTTATACAGTATCCATAATACCTACAGGTGAAGGCGCTGCGGGCTACATGATGCCTGTACCCGATAATGATGATATGCACCAGACAAAGGAGCAGCTGCGTCAGCGTATTATGGTATCTTTAGGAGGGCGCCTTGCAGAAGAGATCATATTCAAGGATGTTTCTACAGGGGCGTCTGCAGATATCAAAAATGTTACCAAACTGGCCCGCAGCATGGTCACCCGCTTCGGTATGTCATCCCTGGGGCCTATATGCTACGAGGACGACGATAATGAGGTGTTCATAGGCAGGGATCTGGCACATGCAAAGACCACCAGCGAGGAGAAAGCCTCTGAGATAGATGCGGAGGTTAAGTTTATCGTTGATGAGTGTTATAACGAGGCAAGACGCATACTGGAGGAGAATATCAATATCCTTCATGCCTGTGCAGCGCTGCTTATAGAGAAGGAACGCATTAACAGGGAGGAATTCGAATCCCTTTTCCCTAAGGCTGTATGAGACTGGATAAGTATCTGGCTGATATGGGCGCAGGCAGCCGCAGCCAGGTAAAACAGCTTATAAAGAAAGGCCTTGTATCTGTTAACGGAATTAAAGCATCCGATCCCGGAATGGCTGTGGGCGGAGCCGATACAGTTGAATGTAACGGTGCCCTCATCAGCCACAGGGATCATTTTTATTATATGCTGAACAAGCCGGCCGGGGTCATTACGGCAACAGAGGATGACAGGCAGAAGACGGTCCTGGATCTGTTCCCGGAGAATATGAGAAAAAGGCTCTTTCCGGTGGGGAGGCTTGATAAAGATACTGTCGGGCTTCTTATCATCACTGATGACGGGCAGCTTGACCATGAGCTCATGGCACCTTCGCATCATGTGGATAAATGCTATCTTTTAAAGACGGATAAACCTATGGATGCAGAGGATAGGGCTGTTTTTAAGGAAGGCATTGAACTGAAAGACGGGACCAGGTTTAAGGAAGCTTTGCTGGAGATCGATCCGGAGGATCCCTGCAGCGCACGTATCACTATAAGTGAGGGTAAATATCATCAGATAAAACGCATGCTCCTGGCCAGAGGCAAAGAGGTGATATACTTAAAACGCCTGTCTATAGGGGAGCTGCAGCTGGATGAAAGCCTTGAAGAAGGGGCGTTTCGTGAGCTTACAGAGGAGGAATTAAATATTTTACACAAAAAAAAGTCAAAAGCTTTGTAAAATTTGTGATTTTTGAGAATAGACTAATATCCTTTATCTGATATAATGCCTATTGTAACCCCCAATACATTTTATAGTTTTTTGCTATAACCCCATTAGAAAGAAATACCTTCTCTGAAAATGACAGTTTAACCACTGTCATTTTTACTTTGTACCGGAGAATAAAAAAAGATCCTTCGCCCGCAGGCGAAGGATCTTTGAGCTTAAGATTACTTCTTTATCAGCAATGACTCTCCAGTCATCTCCTTGGGCTGGGGCATATCCATGATCTGCAGCAGGGTGGGAGCTATGTCGCAGAGGCGGCCGCCCTCACGCAAGGTGTATGCGGGATCGTAGTTGTAGAGGATGAAAGGAACGGGATTGGTGGTATGCGCGGTATGAGGTTCGCCGGTCTCATAATTGATCATCTGCTCGCAGTTACCATGGTCTGCGCAGATGAAGAGTACGCCATCCATCTTCTTTACTGCCTCTACAGCAGCGCCAACGCACTGGTCGATACGCTCAACTGCTTTGACAGCTGCTTCCAGAACGCCGGTATGTCCTACCATATCAGGATTAGCGAAGTTGATGATGATAACATCATACTTGCCGGAGGTTATCTGCTCGTCGAGCTTCTCACTTACTTCGGGAGCGCTCATTTCGGGCTTTAAGTCGTAGGTGGCAACAGCGGGGGAATTTACCAGGATACGGTCCTCATCCTTGTTGGGCTCTTCGATACCGCCGTTGAAGAAGAAAGTAACATGAGCATATTTTTCGGTCTCTGCGATACGCAGCTGCTTAAGACCGTTATTTGCAAGATACTCGCCAAAGGTGTTGACGATCTCTTCCTTCTTAAATGCCACGAACTTGTTGGGGATGGTCTCATCATAATCCTTGAAGCATACATAGGTAAGAGGCATGAAGCCGTTTGCACGCTTTAAGTACTTGATGCACTTGGTATCGGAAGCATCACCTGCCTGTGCAGCGATGTCATCATCGGTAAAGCAGAATGCCTTGGTGATCTCTCTTGCACGGTCGGGGCGGAAGTTAAAGAAGATGACTGAGTCATTTGCCTTTACAACCGAAAGGGGCTTTCCTGCCTCATCGGTGATAACGGTGGGCAGTACGAACTCGTCGGTAACGCCGTCATCATAAGATGCCTGCATAGCAGCTACGGGATCGGTAGCCTTTACGCCTTCGCCAAGTACCAGGCTGTCGTATGCCTTCTGTATACGGTCCCAGTTATTATCGCGGTCCATAGCATAGTAACGTCCGGAAAGGGATGCTACCTTACCTACGCCGATCTCTTTGGTCTTGTCAATCAGCTCCTGCAGGTAATCCTTGCCTGATGCAGGCGGGGTATCGCGGCCGTCAAAGAAAGGATGAAGGTAAACGCGCTCGAAACCTTCTTTCTTGCAGAGCTCAAGGATAGCGTAAAGGTGTGTATTGTGGCTGTGAACACCGCCGTCGGAGAGCAGACCCCATACATGAAGGTCGGAATTGTTCTTCTTGCAGTTTTCGATAGCGCGGAGCAGTTCTTCATTCTTAAAGAATACACCGTCTTCTATATACTTTGTGATCAGTGTCAGGTCCTGATAGATGATACGGCCTGAGCCGATGTTCATATGTCCTACTTCGGAATTGCCCATCTGTCCGTCGGGAAGTCCTACAGCCAGACCGGAAGCATAACCCTTAACAAAAGGGCATTCAGCCTCAAGCTTATCCATTACGGGGGTTTTTGCGATAGCGATGGAATTTGCCTCGGGGTTTTCGGAGATACCGTAGCCGTCGAGTACCATTAATACAACAGGTCTTTGTCTCATTTCTCTTTCTCCTTAATATTATTTGTTGATGAAGCGCTTCAGGGCCTCGTCATATACATAGCCGATGGCTGCCAGTTTATCACAGATATCCCCGGCAGATACGCCGTAAGCGGCGGCCAGATCCTCAAGGGATTCATAATTGTCGCGCAGCTGCGTGTTAACAAAGCTTAAAAGCATGTTGGGATCCTTCGGCATTTTGCACCTCCCTGATGGTTTGATAACGCTAACATTCTATATCGTATCCTTATTTTTTGCAAATATTTTTTTGCCACCTGCAATATGCAAGAATAATTGACCGTACTGTCTTAAATATGGTATTATATCTGAGGAAAATTGCGCTCTCCGAATAACGGCATTAAGCATATAAATGGGGCTGCGCATTAATAAAAAGGAGGGGAACATGGCAGAAAACAAATTGCAGGAATACCAGTGCCCGAATTGTACCGGACCTTTGGAATTCCGCGGGGATGTTCAGAAGATGGTCTGCGTATACTGTGAGAGCGAATTTGATATGTCACAGTTTAGCGCAAACGACATGAAAAAAGAGGAGAAGACCGACTGGTCGCAGGCTCAGGGGCAGACTCTTGAGGCCGGCGCACAGGGAATGGCTGAGTGGGAATGCAAGGCCTGCGGTGCCGTACTGGTAAGCGACGGACAGGTGGGAGCTACCGAATGCCCTTATTGCGGCAATCCTGCTATCGTACAGTCTACTTTCGAAGGAATGAACCTGCCCGACGGTATCATACCTTTTGCAGTAAATAAAGATACTGCAATGAATAAGATGAAGGAATTCTACAGCGGAAAGAAGCTGATACCCGATTCTTTCATCAGTAATAACCGTATGGAGAAGATCCAGGGCGTATACGTTCCTTTCTGGCTTTTTGACTGTGATGTGGAAGGCCACGGATTCTATAAGGCTACCAAGGTAAAGAGAAGATTTACCAAAAATGTGACGGTAAACGGAGAACAGAAGACTGAAAACTGGAAAGAGGTTGAAGAGTACGCCGTAAGCCGTGCCGCAAAGATGCGCTATGAAAAGGTGCCTGCGGACGGATCAAAGGAGATGAAGGACGAGTATATGGATTCCATCGAGCCCTTTGATTATTCAAAACTGACGGCTTACAATTCAGCTTATTTTTCCGGATATCTGGCAAATAAGTATGATGAATCACCCGAAGATGTTAAGGAACGTGTTGATAAGCGTATACGTACCACCACGGAGGAGTCGGTACGTGAGACAGTAAAGAATTACGATTCCGTCAATACCGAATCCTGCAATGTAAAGATCGATAACGGTAATATAAGCTACTGCATGCTTCCCGTATGGATGCTTACCACCCGTTGGAACGGCGGACAGTATACTTTTGCGGTAAACGGACAGACCGGAAAGGTTACCGGTGATATGCCCGTGGACAGCGGCAAGAGTACCAAGATGTTCATGCTTACTCTTATCATATCACTGGTTATTACTGAGGTACTGGCATACTTTATCGGCGGCGGGGATTTCATGTTCCTGGCAGCAGCAGCGGTAGTATCGATCATCATAGCGGCGCTTACGGTTTCTTCAGCAAAAGCTTCCATGGTAGCTCATAACCAGACCGAAGCAAAGCATTACGTTGTACAAGGTTCGTTTAAGCTGACAGGACAGAACGACCGTTATGTAAGAACGTACGAAGAAAAAGGCTGACCGTGTCATCCTGAGCGAAGCGAAGGATCTTATCGGAGGTAACAACAATGTCAATGATAAACGAAGTAAAAAGCGAGCTTACCGGTCACATCATCCCGTTCTGGAAAAAGCTTCGGGATGATGAGTTCGGGGGCTATTACGGGCTTCTGGATTACGATCTGAATCTGGATAAAAAGGCCGAAAAAGGCTGCATACTCAATAACCGTATCACCTGGTTCTTTTCCAATGCATATATGTGCCTGAAGGATGAAACGCTTCTGGATGAGGCGCGTCATGGCTATGAGTTCCTTCGGGACTATTGCCTGGATCGCAAGAACGGCGGTGTATACTGGTCCATGAGCTATGACGGTAAGCCTTTGGATACAACCAAGCATACCTATAACCAGGCTTTCTGCATATATGCGCTTTCTTCCTATTATGATGCTTCAGGTGATAAGCAGGCGCTGGAAGAAGCATATGGATTATTTGACATAATAGAGACAAAGTGCCGTGACGAGGGCGGATATCTTGAGGCTTTTGACGAGGAATTCAGGCCTGCGGGTAATGATAAACTCTCCGAGAACGGCGTTATGGCAGACCGTACCATGAACACGCTGCTGCATGTTTTTGAAGCGTACACCGAGCTCTATCGTGTGGATAAAAATGAGAAAGTTGCGGACAAGCTGCGATGGATACTGGACTGCTTTGCGGACAAGATCTATAACCCCGCACTTCACAGGCAGGAAGTATTCTTTGACCACGAATACAATACTCTGATAGATCTGTATTCTTATGGCCATGATATCGAAACCTCCTGGCTGATCGACAGGGGGCTGGAAATATTAGGGGATAAAGCATATACGGAGAAACTGAGCCCCATAACCGCCGACCTGGCGCGCAATGTAAAGAAAGTGGCCTTTGACGGACATTCGCTGGCAAATGAATGCGATAAAGGCGTGGTAAATACGGACCGTATCTGGTGGGTGCAGGCTGAAACCCTGATAGGTTTTATAAATGCTTATCAGAAAGATAGATCACAGACAGATTTCCTTGAGGCAGCAAGAGCCGAGTGGGATTTCATAAAGAACTATTCCATCGATCACCGTGAAGGGAGCGAGTGGTTCTCCGGAGTGGCGGCCGACGGATCACCGGATCCCAAAAGGCGGGAAATAGTAGAACCCTGGAAATGCCCGTATCACAACGGCCGCATGTGTAGGGAAATAATCAGAAGAGGTGTGGAATGAGCGTAAAAGGAAGAATACATTCAACAGAGAGTTTCGGAACGGTTGACGGTCCCGGCGTCAGGTTTGTCATTTTCCTGCAGGGCTGTCCAATGCGCTGTGCATACTGCCATAATCCCGATACGTGGGATCCCACGGGCGGCACACCTACGGAAGCTTCGGAGCTGATAGAGCAGTTTGAAAGAAATAAGGGCTTTTATGAAGGCGGCGGCATTACGGTAACGGGTGGTGAGCCTCTGATGCAGGTGGATTTCCTGCTGGAGCTTTTTACCCTGGCAAAGGAAAAGGGGATCCACACCTGTATCGATACTTCGGGCATAATGTATCATCCCGGAGATACCGAATATAACAAAACCCTGGATAAGCTGATGGAAAAGACGGATCTGGTGATGCTGGATATCAAGCATATCGATCCCGAAAAACATAAATGGCTTACATCGCAGCCTAATGACGGTATACTGGCTTTTGCAAAGTATCTGGATGAGAAGCATGTGGATGTCTGGATACGTCACGTGGTAGTGCCCGGTATCACCGATGAGGATAAATATCTCTTTGATCTGGGATATTTCATCGGAGGACTGAGCAATCTGAAAGCTCTTGATGTTCTGCCTTATCATACAATGGGTCTGCCCAAGTATGAGAAGCTGGGACTTGAGTACCGCCTTAAGGATGTGCCGGCCATGACCCAGGCAGAGGCTGTAGAAAAGAAAAAAGTAATTCTGGACGGCGTGCGTAAGCGCCGTGCGGAGCTGAACCCGGAGTAGTTTCTTCGGGCTAACAATGATTTTATATCACTAACAACGTGCCCTGTGATAATATATGGGCGATGTAAACAGACTGCTTTATAATCAGGTAGTTGCAAATAAGAACAGGAGGTAAAGAAAAATGGCTTTTGTGATCAATGACAGTTGCGTATCCTGTGGTACCTGTGCAGGCGGATGCCCTGTAGGTGCTATCAATGAGGGAGACGGCAAGTATGAGATAGATCCCGATACCTGCATCAGCTGCGGTTCATGCGCAGGTGTATGTCCTGTAGGGGCTATTTCCGAGGAATAAGATAATTCCATCGGGCTCTCTCCGCTTGCGGGGAGAGCTTTTTTTGTGCCCAAAACGCGAAATGCGTAAGCCTGAGGGTTCCCGAAGCGTCGCAAATGCCCGAAAAATGGGCAATCTTGGAATATAGAAAGTGTAAAACATAAGGTTCCATTGTTAGTTTTTAACAAAAATTCAATAAAATGTTGACGATTTGAGAGAAAAGGGTTATATTATATCGAGTAATCAAAGGGCGCGACATACCATATCACAGCGCATATGAGGTTTAAAGGGAGGAAGGATCAAGACTATGACTTATGAAGAGATCGTGAGCTATGTTAGCAAAAAGGCCACCAAGCTTAAAGCAAAGGGTGAGGCAGCTGTTCAGGTTGATATCACCGGCGAAGGCGAAGGCGCATTCTATGTAGCAGTAAAGGAAGGCAAGATCGAAGTTGCTCCCTATGAGTATTTCGATCATGATGCAAAGGTTATCGCAGACGGAAACGATTTCATTGCTTATCTTGACGGAAAGGCAGATGCAAACGTTCTTGAGATCCAGGGTGATGCAGATAAGGCAGCTATCATCAAGGAGCTTGTAAGCAAGCCCGCTGCAAAGGCAGCAGCTAAGCCTGCAGAGAAGAAGGCAGCTCCCGCAAAGGCAGCAGCTAAGCCTGCAGAAAAGAAGGCAGCTCCCGCAAAGGCAGCAGCTAAGCCCGCAGAGAAAAAGGCAGAGCCTGCAAAGGCAGCTGAACCTGTAAAGGCAGCAGAAAAGCCCGTTGAGAAGAAGGCGGAGCCCGCAAAAGCAGCAGCTAAGCCTGCAGAGAAGAAGGAAGCAGCAAAGAAGCCCGCTGCAAAGAAGACAGCTACCAAGAAGAAATAATCGGTTTCGATATAAACCAGATTACTTATATAATAGCTGATCCGACCCGGAAATTATATATTACAAAAGCTGTATCGAAGGATACAGCTTTTTTCTTTAAATATATGGAATGAGACAAATAAAAAAAGGGGTGGTCCCCTTTTTTCAGCCTTCAGCTTCCAGCTTGTTTACTGCCTCCAGGATATCATCCACATCAAAGCCGTGGACCATGGCAGCTTCTTCCAGAGTCTCACCCATGGATGCGGGACAGGAGAAGCAATACATACCGGCCTGCATGAGAACGGGAGCCAGATTTGGATTGAGCATCATGGCATCGGTAACCAGCATATCCTTGGTTATAACGACTTTCTCGTCTCCGGTATTTTCAGCTGTCTCTTTTTTGGGTTCTTCCTTGTTTCCCTCTTTTTTTCCGAAACCGAACATATCAGTAATTCCTTTCATTATCATATTTCCCGACGGATTCACATTCTAACATAAAGGGTTATTTTACGCAAGATTGACAAGGTTTTTCCGTGGGCATATAATATTATGGATTGTATCCATAAGAGGGAGGTATAAAATTATGGAAGGTTTTGACGATAACAACATGCCGGTTACACCCGGTAATACTGACACACCGAATGGAACAGATATGCAGAATACCGGAGATGTTTCGGGGAACACAAATATCCCTGATGCAGCTGCCGGACAGGTAAGTGTTTCTGAGACATTTCCGGCAATGGGAGCTGCCCAGGGAACGGATAGTTTCTCCGGTGCTTCAGCTTCACAGGATTTTTCGCAGCAGGGAGGTGTGTTTAATTCCGGGTCATCGGACTATATGTCGCCTGTTTTCATGCAGACTCCTCCGGCAGATCCCGGATCAGGTAAGAAAAAGAAGAAGATATGGCCCCTGGTAGTGGCACTGGTGGCTGTTGTTCTGGTGGGCGGTGGTGTCATCTTATTCCTTATGAAGGATGTCATTGCTAACAGCATTGCAAAATCAAGCAAGTCCCCCGAAGAATATCTGCAGTATGTCGTAGAGAATCAGGACTGGGACAAGAGTCTCAAGGGCTATGAAACGGCATATAAGCAGATGGCTGATATGGACCAGATGAAGGTGGAGGGTGAGGTACGCTTCCAGATGTCAGAGGATATAATGGAAGCCACCGAGGACGCGATCAGTGACTATATCAATAAGAGCAATTCCTATTACAGTTATTACTGGGATGATGATGACAAAGGAAATACCGATATCCGGCTGGACGCATGGCAGGATATAGCTCTTAAATTTGAAGGCCAGCGTGGCGAAGACGGTGCATCCGCAATGCAGGCAATCCAGCTTAAGGATAAGGATTATCTTCTTACCATCGAGGAAATGTATGATGCTTCCAAATCAACAGCTTATATCCGTGTGCCCCAGATAAATGAGGATTATGCGGCTGTCAAGCTTTCCAATTTCCTTAAGGATGATGAGCTTGATCTGATAAACGGTATATTTGCCGGCAATTCAAACGTATATAATGCAATGCCTTCACCTAAGGTAGTTTCATCCATGAAGGAACGCTATATGGCTGCGATCCTCGAGCAGATCGAAGATGTGGACATGAGCGAGGATAAGCTTGTGATCAACGGGCAGAGTCAGAAATGTACTGTATTGAGCTTTGAGTATGATGAAGACCTTCAGAAGAATATAATGCTGGCTGTTATCAAAGAGATGCAGAATGACAGCGATCTGGAGGACGCATTCTATAATTTCATGAAAGAATCCGCTGTCGGAACAGATGTGGATCCGGACGAGATCTGGGAGCAGATCATGGCAGAACTGGAGAAGGCAGAGACTGCTTTGGATGATTATGAGGCAGATGTCGAGCCGGAAATACAGCTCTATGTTGATAATAAGGGAAAGATAATCGGCGGCAGTATGATAGATGGCAAAGATGTCCTGCTGGGCGGATATATCGTTAAAGGCGGCAAGGCATATTTTGAGCTTAGCGCAACCCAGGGCAAGAAGGAACTCTTTTCCGTTACCGGTGAAGGCAGTGTAGGTCTTTCAGGCGTCAGCATGAAGGGAACTATCTTTATAGAAGAGGCGGATGAACTGGAGATACCTTTCTCTGTTGAGAATGTTTCCGATAAGGGCGGCGTATTCAGATTGGAGCTGGAGCCGATCTGCGATCTTATTCGTGATGAAGCTAAAGACGATGAAGTTGATGAGCTGCTTGATCTGCTCGAGGGTGATTTCGTGGTTGAAATCAAGAGAAACGATATGGATGTTACGGAATCCTTCTATATCGACAACGACGGGGAGAAGCAGATAGGCATAAGTTACAGCATCAAGCTTTCCAAGGCAGATGATCTGGAATTCCCCACCAACAAGCAGACAGTTAAGGTTAACAGTACCATGGAACTTCTGCCTTATCTTGGGGACTGCGATCTGGATGAATTGGTAGATGCTCTTGAGCAGCTGGGACTGCCCAAGAATACCGCAGATGAGTTAAGAGAAGAACTTGAGTACGTGAAAAGTTATTAAATAAAGGAGAGGCCTATGAGTAATTTTGTTGTAGCGGGTATCACCCAGGTTGAGACAATAGTTAATGTTGAAAAGCTTCCCGTAGCGTATGAGCCGCTTACCAGCGCGCCCAATTCCATACATATCTCTGCGGGCGGTGACGCTTACAACGAGGCTCTGGCCCTTACCTGGCTGGGGGATAATGCACAGCTTATGTCTGTGGTGGGCAGGGAACAGGATATGAGCCTGATCAACCCTCCCGGACGTAAGGTTACCATTTCGACGGATTATATGATGCCGCTGGTAGAGCATATCCCCATGCAGGTAATATTATGTGATAAAGAAAGAAACCAGCAGATATTTGAAGATATCAAGGATCTTCGTGATATAGATTATGATATGTCGATGGTGGCTCCCTGTGTTGCCTACAGCGATATGGTGGTGCTTTCGAATGCAAATTTCTGCAGACCGTTTATTGATATTGCCAAACGCTATAATAAGCCTATAGCCGTTAACATCCATGAATTCCACCGTGAGAAGGAACAGTATAATGTGGACTTCCTCAGTTCGGCATCAGTACTGTATTTCAGCGATGATACCATAGCAGAGGATCCCTTTGAATTTGTGAAGAGCATAGCCGATAAATACGGCACGGACATAATCATACTGGGACAGGGCGCTAAGGGCCTGGTACTGTATGACCGTAAGCGCAATATCAACGTGCACTATAATACTGTACAGACAAACGAAGTAGTTAATACAGCCGGCGCCGGAAATGCGCTGCTGGCGTGCTTTTTGCACTTCTACCTTGAGAATGGGGATTCAACATCTGCCATCAAGGACGCAATGCTCTTTGCGTCATATAAGATAGGATATGTTGGAACTTCCATCGGTTTCCTTACCGTAGAACAGCTGGAACAGTGGAGAAATCTGATCTGGGGCATAAAATCCCCGGTGACTTCTGCGCCCTAATGGCCATAAGGGTCATAAGGTGATCTTCCCACTTTTTGAACGGCATTAGGTACCTCCCGCGTTGCGGGTCCCTCCTAACGCCAAAAAGCGGGCCCCTCCTTATGACTCTGTCATCCTGAGCGAAGCGAAGGATCTTTCATATCCTCCAGGCTGCGTACAATGGAAGCAGTCAAAGGGGAATTGAGCTCCGTGGCCTTTTGTATGAGCTTGTCCAGCTCTGCGCCGCGGCCGTTCTTTACATACAGTTTGCCCAGAAGCTTGTAGGAAGAACTGACATCACTCCTGCTTTCAACAGCGTATTCCAGGAGCCTGACGGCCTGATCATCATAACCGGCTTCCGAAAGGTAGGCTGCATACATCTGTAAGGCGCGTACCAGAGAGGTGTAGTTCTGGTCGTAGCGCATCAGATCCGGCAGGTTTGCCACGCCGTATCGCTCCTTCAGATCGGTATTGCTCAGCCCCGTAAGATTAACGATCTTTTCAGACTTTAAGCTTTCAAGTATCCTTCGGCCTTCCGTGGCGTCATGGGATGTTTCGTCATAAGGAAAGCTTAAGAATTCATCGGGGACTGTAAGATAATCCAGGTCATCCAAAGGCTTGCGGCGCACTTCATTTGCTGCGCGTTCACGTTCCTGAAATTTTTCAAGCTTTTCTTTCATGCTGTTTTCGCCTTTTTTGCCGAATATGGCAATGGCGCCAACAAGTATAAAACAGCTTGCTAAAACGGGCATAAACATATAAAATATACTCCGAAATGTGAGGTGATAAATATGTTCAATAATAACAAAAAACGTAAGGTCTTTACCACCGTTATGATAATCATACTTACACTGGCCATGGTACTGCCTACGATCGCGGCTGCCCTGGGCAGTTGATAGTGTAAAACATTTTAGCACAGTATGCAAGTTCATGCATAGTGCGCGATGAAGGATTTCAGATTATAAAGATGAAAAAGGACATTTATTCGGAACGCAGACCCTCCCGTCCTTCGCAGTATGACGAAGCAGACAGGGAGCGTCTTTCTAATATTGCTGTTGCGTTCGTTCTTGTGCTTTTCTGCCTGGTGCTCATCATTTGGTATGTAATACGTACCCATGTTACGGAAGTCGATACCTCGGGGCATCCGGAAAGAGTGGAAGCTGCAGAGGACATAGACAGCGTGCTGCTTTTTGAGAATACCAGAGTGGGCGATGTGGATGTATCCGGACTCTCTGTAGCCCAGGCCAGGGCCAAGGTTCAGGAGCATCTTGATGGTATATTTGATACAACGTTCAGCGTAATGGTAGCCCAGGATAAGAAGGTGCAGGTCAGCTTAAGAGATCTTAGCGCATACTGGGTAAATCCCGAGGCTATAGAAGAGGCAGCACATATAAGAGACGGCCGTGATGTGGTGGCACGTTATACCCTTGATAAGGATATGGAACAGGCCGGCATGGATATCCCTCTTGAGGTGAGCCTTGATAAAGAGGCAGCCATCAGCTGGCTTGAGAAGAATTGCAGCATATATGATGCGGAGATGACAGGCTCCGAGCTGGTAACCGAAGGCGGAGTAAAGAAAGTAAAGCTTGGCAGGGTGGGTCAGACCCTCAATACTGCAGAGTCCGCAAGCCAGCTTATGAGCAGGGGATATGATTTTGTAAAGAGCGGAGAGAGCGTTTTTATACTTCCTCTTGAGGAGCTTTATCCCCCTTCAATACCGGAAGGATACGAGGATTATCCCGGCATAATGGATCTGGTAATGGCTGCGGAAGCGGAAGCTGCTGCAGCATCCGCGGAGGACACAACGCCGTGATATACGATATTCTGGTCAGCGGCTGTATAGCTCTGAAAGGAGCGCAGGCTCTGGCGTTGCAGCATAAGGATGAGTTGGTCCGAAGATACGGCGAAGCCTATATAGATAAGGCTATAGAACGAAGGGATCCGGAAATCGGGATCCCGGCAGATAAAGGGATCAGGCTCATAAGGCAGATAGCAGAAGGCGGTATCAATGCCGCATTATGGCAGAGCGCAAAGGAACTGGGCTGCGGTCTCAGGGTCAGTCTTTATGATATACCTGTATATCAGGATACGATAGAGATCTGTAACACACTGGATGCCGATCCCTATACCATGGATTCGGACGGGCAGTATATAATATATGCGGAAAACGGCCTGAGCACTGTGGAGGAACTTAAAGCGGCGGGCTTTAAGGATGCGGCGCTGATAGGTCATACCACGCAGGATAAAAAAAGGCTTATCATATACGGGGAGGTGGAAAGATTCTTAACACCACCCGAGAGAGTGCAAGCCTGAGGAGCACAGAATACACCCGGAAAGTGTTATCCTGAGGAGCACAGTATCCCCCGGGAAGTGTCATCCTGAGGAGGCGGAATACCCCCGGTAGAGTCATCCTGAGCGAAGCGAAGGATCTTATATAAAAAATAGAGGAGGAGTAAATCATGTTACGAGAAGAAATCCTGAAAAATATAGAGAGGGACAGCCGTGTCGACGTTCACGAGCTGGCGGTACGTCTGGGGGCGGCGGATGAAGAAGTGGCGTCCGCAATGAAAGAGATGGAGGAAGAAGGCGTTATCTGCGGTTATCATACAATGATAGACTGGGAGAAGACCTCCCTGGAGAGCGTTACCGCACTCATCGAAGTACGCTGCACACTGCAGAGAGGCCAGGGCTTTGACCGTATCGCAGAGCGTATTTATATGTATCCCGAAGTAAAGAGCGTATATCTGATAAGCGGCGGATATGACCTGCTGGTTACCCTTGAGGGCAAGTCCATAAAGGAAGTGAGCAGCTTTGTTTCAGATAAGCTTTCAACACTTGAGAATGTTCTGAGCACAGCTACACATTTCATCCTCAAGAAATATAAGGACCACGGAACCATTATGGCTAAGCAGAGTCCCGATGAGAGGCAGGTGATCACCCCGTGAGAGACCCGTTATCAAATACAATAAAGGGCATCAAGCCCTCAGGTATAAGAAAATTTTTTGATATAGCAAGCGAGATGAAAGACGTTATCTCCCTTGGCGTGGGTGAACCGGATTTCGATACACCCTGGCATATAAGGGATGAGGGTATCTATTCCCTTGAAAGAGGCCGCACTTTCTATACTTCAAACACCGGCCTTAAGGAGCTGCGCACGGAGATAAATAATTATCTTACCAGGCGCATAGGAGTATCCTATGATCCCGATAATGAGATAATGGTAACAGTCGGCGGCTCGGAAGGCATTGATATCGCCATGCGTGCAATGCTGGATCCCGGGGATGAAGTGCTGATACCCCAGCCTTCCTATGTTTCCTATGAACCTTGCTGCATATTGGCAGGAGGCAAGCCGGTTATCATCAACCTTAAAGAAGAGAACGAATTCCGCCTTACCGCAGCAGAGCTGGAGGAGGCTATTACCGATAAGACCAAGCTTCTGGTACTGCCTTTCCCCAACAACCCTACCGGTGCGATAATGGAGATGAGCGACCTGGAAGCAGTTGCAGCCGTGATAGAGAAGCATGATCTTTATGTAATAAGCGACGAGATCTATTCCGAGCTGTCCTATAAAGGGGACCACGTATCCATCACCCAGCTGCCCGGCATGAGGGATCGTACAGTTCTTATCAACGGTTTCTCAAAAGCCTATGCAATGACAGGCTGGAGACTTGGTTATGCCTGTGCTCCGTCCGTGATACTTAAGCAGATGTTAAAGATCCATCAGTTTGCCATCATGTGCGCACCCACCACCAGCCAGTACGCTGCAGTGGAAGCTCTTAAGAACGGTGATGATGATGTTGCCCAGATGCGTGATGCATATAACCAGCGCAGGCGTTTTCTTATGGAGCGCTTTAAGGAGATGGGGCTGCAGTGCTTTGAGCCTTACGGCGCATTCTATGTATTCCCCTGCAT
>JAEEGL016329927.1_pt1 | contig 34928 bp, 19 predicted proteins | sample 9134231 | NCBI WGS metagenome assembly JAEEGL01 (sample SAMN16246548, study PRJNA631951) | gut metagenome | biome: gut microbiome; feature: rumen; material: fiber-attached | host: Bos | place: Iran: Karaj | collected 2018-10 | reverse complement strand
TATCCATTCGAGCTCCACGCGGACGCGGAAGCGGAATTCGTGTTCCTCGTTCAGCAGAGTGCTGTTCTGCGGCAGCTCGGGATCGTAGTAGTAGACGTCGTCGGGGAGCTGCGAGCGCTCCTGCTCGCGCATCAGGTTGAGCACGGAAACGCTGTTTTTGCGCGTGACGGTCAGCTTTTTCCAGACGCGCTGCACCTCGCTTCCCTCGTCGTCCGCGGAGGTGAAATAGAAGCTCGTCCAGTTGCCGCCGTCGATCGAGAACTGCACGTACAGCTTGCCCTCCATGGTCAGCGCGTTATAGCGCGACGGCTCGGTGGACATAACTTCGATTATGTCGTCCTGGAGCGTGAAGTAGACGAGCGTGCGGTACTGGTATTCCTCGGCGAGCAGATTTTCCGCGGCGACGCCGGTCGGGACATTCAGCTTTTCCGGCACGGTCAGCGCGCATACGGGCGCTGCGAGCGCGAACGCAAGCGCCGCGGCGATCAGTATTGCAATCGGTTTTTTCATGCGTTCCACGCCCCTTTCCGACGGCCGTTTCCTTCGCCCGAAGGCGACAAAATACATTATCCCAAAATTATCCTACTATACAGAATATATTATAATACCAAACGGGCGATTTTGCAAGTGAAAGTTGACGCGGAAGCGAGTTTTCGCACGCCCGCACTTGTTTTTTCGGATTATTTATGATAATATGTAAATAGTACACAAAACGTGTGATTATCTGCTCCGAAATCGTAATTATTAAGGTTTTCTTGCAATAATCACAGCAAGGGAGTGAAACTCCGTGAGAAATAACGATACGCTCTATATCGTAGTGCCGTGCTTCAACGAGGAGGAGGCGCTGCCGGAGACCTCGCGCGTGCTGCTCGGGCGCGTCGCGGAGCTGATCGAAGCGGGGCGCGTTTCGGCCGAAAGCCGCGTGCTCTTCGTCGACGACGGCTCGAAGGACGGCACGTGGGACTTCATCGCAGGGCTGAAGTCCGTCAGCCCCTACGCCGCGGGGCTGAAGCTCTCGCGCAACCGCGGGCACCAGAACGCCCTGCTCGCCGGACTGCTCGCCGCGAAGGACGACTGCGATATGACAATCTCCATCGACGCCGACCTGCAGGACGACGTCACGGTCATAGACGGCTTCCTCGATAAGTATTACGAGGGCTTCGACGTCGTATACGGCGTGCGCTCCGACCGCAAAAGCGACTCCGCCTTCAAGCGCCGCACGGCGCGGCGCTATTATAAAACGCTGCAAAAAATGGGCGTTGAGATCGTGCCGGAGCACGCCGACTGCCGCCTGATGAGCCGCCGTGCGCTCGACGCGCTCGCGGAGTTCAAGGAGGTCAACCTCTTCCTGCGCGGGCTCGTGCCGCTGGTCGGCTTCCCCTCCGCGACGGTGGAGTACGCCAGACACGAGCGCAAGGCGGGCGAATCGAAATATCCGCTTAAAAAGATGCTCGCGCTGGCGTGGCAGGGCGTCACCTCGATGTCGGTGCGCCCGATACGGCTGATACTTACGCTCGGCGTGACGCTTCTCGCGCTCGGGATCGCGGCGCTGATCGCGTTCTCGATAGTGACCGCCTGCGGACACCCCGAATGGCAGTGGACGATAATCCTCGCGGCGATCGCCGCCGCCTGCGGTCTGAACCTCACCGCGATCGGCGTAGTCGGCGAATACGTCGGCAAGGTCTATCTCGAAACGAAGGCGAGACCGCGGTATATAGTTGAAGATTACTTCAAGTAACGAATACCGGAAACCGAATACTGAATAAAGGCATAACAAAAGAGCGTACGCAGTCGCGTACGCTCTTTTTTCTTTTGTTTTTTCGCCTTACTCGGTAGCGAAATTGGTGAAGTAGCCCTGGATCAGCACGATGGGAGTGCCCCTGTCGCCGCTGCCGCTGGTCAGGTCGCAAAGACTGCCGAGCAGGTCGGTCAGGCGGCGCGGAGTCGTGCCCTGCGACTGCATATTGCCGACGAGGCTCTTATCCTTCTCGCGGATGCGGGAGCGCATCGCCTCGGCGAGCGCTTCGCCCGTCAGGGAGGCGAACTCGTTATCCGCAAAGTACTTCATCTTCAGCTCGTTGGGCGTGCCCTCGAGGCCGGCGGTGTAGGCGGGGGAAACGACCGGGTCGGCGAGCTCCCAGATGCCGCCGACGGGATCCTTGAAGCCGCCGTCGCCGTAGACCATGACCTCGATGTGCTTGCCGGTCGCTTCATAGAGCGAGGCGGCGAGCTTCTCGACGAACTTGTCGGCGTCGCGCGGGAAGAGCTTGACCTTCTCCTCGGTCGCCTTGTTGCTGCCGAGCAGGCCGTACTTCGGGTTGAAGCCGCTGCCGTCGACGGACGCGGTCATCAGCTCGTCCATCGCGTAGACGTTCGCGCCCGCGTCCTTCAGGATGCGCTCGGTGCGGCGGCGGGTGTGGATGTCGCAGTTGATGACGTTATTGGTATAGTTAAGGATGAAACGCGGGTCGTTGGAGAAGATTATCTCCACGTTGTCGCCCAGCGTGCGGTAGTATTCGATATAGTCGACGCCGGTGAACTTATGCACGGTGTCGTTGCCGAACTTCGCGCGGAACTGCTCGAGGGTGAAGCTGTCCTTGTAGGGATCGACTCCCGCGGCGTCGACCTGCTCCCAGGTCAGAAGCGGGTTGCCGACCTCGTCGGAGGGGTAGGAAAGCTGTACGATCAGCTTGCCCGCCGCGCGCGCGAAGGCGCGGAGCATTATCGCGAATCTGTTTCTGCTCAGGATCGGGAAAACCAGGCCGATCGCGCCGTCGCCGAGCTTGGCGCGGACGTCCGCGGCGATCTGGTCGCAGGTCGCGTAGTTGCCCTGCGTTCTCGCGACGACCGCTTCGGTGACGCCCACGACGTCACCGTCGTGAAGGGCGAAGCCCTCTTCGGCGGACGCCTTGATTATGCTCGACGTTACGCCGGCGATAAGGTCGTCGCCCTGCTGGAAAATCGGGGTGATTATTCCTCTTGAAGTTACTCCCGTGTATCTCATCTTGTATCTTCCCTTCCGGCTTGCGCCGTAAAAATTACTCGTTTCCGTCCGCGGCTTCTTCGCCCTCGGGCAGCTTGGTTATGCGGACGCTCTGGATGCGGTGATCCTCGATCTTCAGCACCTCGAAGCGCAGGCCGTCGAACTCCACGACGGGCGTTTCGCCGTCGTCGGGGACGCGGTCGAGCCGGTCGATGAGCATTCCGCCGAGGGTGGCGTATTCGCCCTCCGGCAGCTCGACGCCGATGCTCTCGGAGACCTCCTCGAGGTCGGACGCGCCGTCGATGACGAAGACGCTTTCGTCGACCTTGACGATCTCCTCGTCCTCGTTATCGTATTCGTCCTGAATGTTGCCGACGATGGCTTCGAGCAGGTCCTCCATCGTGACGATGCCGGCGGTGCCGCCGTATTCGTCGAGCACGACCGCGATGTGCTGGCGGCGGTTCTGCAGCTCGCGCAGCACTTCGGAAACCGTGTTCGTATCCGGCACGAAATAGACCGGCCGCAGCAAGGTCTTTATGTTGAAGTTTTTCGGAGCGTTCTTCGTGACGAACTTCAGCAGGTCCTTGACGTAGAGCACGCCGATTATATCGTCTATCGTTTCTTTGTAAACGGGGATACGCGAATATCCCTCTTTTATCGCGATTTCGACCGCCTCGTCGATGCCGTCTTCAACGGAGATGGCTTCGATCTCCGTGCGGTGGGTCATTATCTCGCTGACGCGGATGTCGTTGAGCTCGAAGACGTTGTCGATCATCTCTTTCTCCGACTGCTCGACGACGCCGGCCTCCTCGCCCTCTTCGACCATGATGCGGATCTCCTCCTCGGTCACTTCCTCGGAGTTGAGGTTCGGGTCGATGCCGCAGATACGGAGCACGCCGTTAGTCGTCTTGGTAAGCAGCCAGACGAACGGGGCGAATATCTTAGATATCCCCGTCACGAAGCCGGAGACCGCAAGCGCGAGCTTTTCGGACTTCTGCATCGCGATGCGCTTCGGCACCAGCTCGCCGAAGACGAGCATGAGAAATGAAAGCAGCAGCGTCAGCACAACGAGCACCGCGACCTCGACCGCGCCTCTCGACGCGCTCGCCGGACTGCAGAAAAGATCGCTGACCGGAGTCACGAAGCTTTTCGCCGCGCTCGCGCTCGCCATGAGTCCCGCGAAGGTCACGCCGACCTGAATGGTCGCGAGGAACTTCGCCGGATTGTCGATGAACTTCATCAGCCGTTTCGCTTTTTTGCCGCCTTCGTCGGCCATCTTCCTGACCTTGCCCTCGCTGACGGATATGACCGCTATCTCGGTCGCCGCAAAGAAAGCGTTGACGGCTATAAGCACTATCAATAAAAGTATTCTGAGCACTATGCCCGTTGTCGTGTCTCCTCCGGAGACCTGTGATACGGTATCAACCGCTGATTCGCCGGCCAAAACCGGCATTATACTTCCACCGTCCATATGGATACCTGTTATTTCTCCTTTCGATTCAAACGCGGTATGAGCGCGGAAAGCGCCCTCTAACAAATTATCATAATACAATACATATGCGGCTTTGTCAAGTGAAAAAACACAACCGGTTGTGATTTTCACAACCGGTTGCACGTATTACCCTATCTGATAGAAGCAAAGCCGTCCGTTCTCCGTACAGACGACGGCGCGTGTGCCGTCGGTAGAGAGGGCGCATCCGGACGCAAAGCCCGAGACGCCCTTCAGCTCGTACTTCACGTTCAGCTCCGCGTCGCATAAGAACGCCTTGCCGTCGTAGCCCGCGCTTAGCACTCCGCCGCGCACCGACGCCTCGCAGACGGAGGCGCCGTGAAGGGCGCGTACCGCGGTTATCTCGACCGGTTCGCCGAGCGCGTAGCGCCTCAGCGCTCCGTCGCCGCCCGCGGTGTAAAGAGCGCCGCCGGACGCGTATATCCCTTTTATCGCGCTCAGGCAATGAGCCGAGGTATAGTACCTGACGTTCGCGTAGATATCCCACAGCATAAGCTTGCCGGAGGCGTCGCCGCTGGCGAGGGCGCCGTCGTTTATGAATTTCAGCGCGGTCACGGCGCAGTCGTGTCCGTTGAAATAGGTGAAGAGCTTGCGCGAACCGGTATTGTAGACGCGCACGTAGCCGTCGTTGAAACCTATCGCGAAGCGGTCGCCGGAGAAATTGATCGCCGCGGAACGCGGAGCCGATTCGGCGTTTATCACCGCGAGCGACTCGCCGCTGTCCGCGCTCCATATGCGTATCGTGCCGTCCCGCGCACCGGTCACGCACACACCGGAAACCGCGAGCGCACCGCAGGTTATGCTGTCGGTATGACCGGAGAGGGTTTTATACGCGCCGGAGAGACAATCGACGACGTAGGCGTTCCTGCCGCCGCGGCAGAGCACCAGCAGCAGGTCGCCGCCGCGCCCGGGCACAAGCGAGGTAACGGTGCCCTCGAAGCCGGAGACGCCCATATATTTCACGCCGTTTCCGGTGTAAAACTCAACTCCGTCAGCGACCGCGACGGCGAAACCGCCGTTGACCGCGGCGGCTCCGTGGCAGACTCCGCCCGCGGAGGCGGTCGCCATAGGATCGATCGGCGTTCCCCCGCCGGCGGGGGACATCGTTTCGCCCCTGGGCTTCCGGAATTTCACGTAGTCGATGCTTTCGGAATACGGCGGCGCAAAGCCCTCGATCGAGAGCGTCATCAGCGTGCCGGTGAACGAAGCGCGCGCGGCGTCGGTGGTGACGTTGAAGACCGAACACATGACGCCGTCGAAGTAGAACCGTATCTGTTCGGCGTCCCATTCGACCGCGTATTCGTGCCAGCCGTCCAACTCCGCGCCGAGGCCGAGTTGCCCGTGCTTAACGGTCGTCGCGCCGTCGGTGAAGGAAACGCCGCAGCGCAGCGTTCCGTCCGCGACGGAGTTGTCGAAAACGTCCACACGCGCCGCTTCGCCGGTGGCGGTCAGCGCGGTCATATACGCGCGCGCTCCCGGCTTCAGACGCGCCTTTATCTCTATCCTGCCGCCGTCGAACACCCAGCTGCCGTCGGTCGTCAGGTCGTTGCCCTTTCGCGTCCACATTGCCGAGATGAAGCCCGGCTCGAAATTATCGACGAAAACGCTCTGCCAGGATACCCCGTCCACCTCATAGATGAACCAGGCGTCGTCGTCCATCAGCTCCTCCTTCTCGAGGACGAGCTGACCGTGATACATATTCAGCACTCCGCCGTAGGGGATCGAAGTTATAACGTACCTGCCGCTTTCCGCCTTTTTGACGTCCCAGCGGCGTCCCGCAACGAAGCCGGAGTCGCGCAGCATCGGGTAGCCGCCGACCTCGGAGAGCATTTTTCCGGAGGATTTTGAAATGATGTAATACCCGCCCTCCGCGGCCGGTATGAAGAGGAATTCCTGCGAATTCGAATCGCGGCGCTCCTCGTGATATATCGTCATATCGGGCGTAACGACGGTGTTGAAGCCGTCCGACGTCCGCACGGTACGCGAGTCGGTAACGTCCGGCGCGGCGCGGACCGCGTTGTCGTCCGCGGCGTAGACGATCTTGTAGAAGCTGCTTGTCTTCAGGCTGCCGGCGGCGGTCTCCGAATACCCCTCGCGCTCGATATTGCAGGCGACGGAATTGCGGAGCAGCTCCGACATACGCGCGTAGTACTGCTCGTCCGTCTCGCTCTGTTCGCTGCCGGAATCGCTTGAGGATTCGGAAACGTCGTCCTGCGAGAACTCCGACCAGCCGTAGTTGTAGCGGTGATCGCTGTAGCTTCTGGAACCGAACCGGTAGGGTTCCTTTTTGCCGACCGCCATAAGCACGACGAGCAGCGCGACTATCAGCGCGAGCGCGATAACGGGCAAGAAAAGAAGCTTCGAGCCCGCCCACGCGGGCCCGAAGCCTTGTGAAAACTTATTTTTGATATTCTCAAAAAATTTCTTCATACGGTGATCAGCCGACGATACCGGTCTTCTCGATGCTCTGCGTGAAGAAGCGCTGGAAGATGATATAGACTATCAGCGGAGGCGCTATCGTCAGCAGACATCCCGCCTGCATGTAGGTGATGATCGAGTACGGGTCGAAGCTTACGCTCGCCTGGCTCATGCTCAGCAGGCTGCGCAGGCCGGAGAGTCTGACCGAAACCGTGCCTATGTTCGAGAAGAACATTCCGGATACGTAATAGTCGTTCCAGTACCAGACGAAGGAGAACAGGAAGACCGTGATGAACGCCGCCGAAGACAGCGGTATCATTATCTGGATGAACGTTCTGACAGGTCCGCAGCCGTCGATGTACGCCGCGTCCTCCAGCTCCTTCGGCAGTCCGCGGAAGAACTGGCGGAAGATGTAGATCATTATACCGGCGCGGATGCCGTTGGCGAAGATCGCGGGCAGGTAGAGCGACCAGCCGGTGTCGAGAATGTTCGTCGACCACAGCTTGCCGGTTATCAGCTGCACTATCTTACCGATCCCGAAGAAGTCAAAGTATCTGAACTGGATGAACTGCGGGATTATCGTCGTCTGCGACGGGATAATGACCATCAGCAGAACCAGCACGAAGAGGAACTTCTTACCCTTGAACTTGAATCTCGCGAAGCCGTAGCCGGTTATCGCGCAGGACGCGACCGCCAGCAGCGAGCTGAGGATACTGAACAGCACCGTCTGCTTCAGCGCGTCCCAGTACTTCATCAGATCTATCGTCATCTTGAAGTTGTTGAGCGTCAGCGTTCTGGGGATCCAGACCACGGACGGATCCATGACCTCTTCCGGTACGCGGAAGCCCATGGAGAACATATAGATCACGGGATAGATGATGATGAAGCTCAGACCGATAAGCAGCAGCGTTCTGAATATCGCCCACGCGTAATGCGCCAGCTTGCCGGTCGCCTTCTTGGCGAAGTAGGGGTTCTTCTCGTGCTTTTCGCGCAGGAAGCTCTTCGCTCTGCCGGGGAAGCCGAATACTTTTTCTTTCAAATCCATATCAGCGCCCCCCTTAATCCACCGAGTAGAAGACCAGTCGGTCGATTATCACGTATACGATACCGATGACCGCGAGGGCGAGCAGCGAATAGATTATCGCGAGGACGGAGCCGTATTCGATCCTGCCCTTGTTCTTGACCTGATCGGTGATGTACGTCATTGTACTGCTGGAGTAGTCGGTGAAGGAGTCGACTATCGTGTAGATCGACGCCAGCAGGATCATCGGAGAGATCATCGGAATGGTGATCTTCCAGAAATCCTCCCACGCCGTGGCGCCTTCGATCGAGGACGCCTCGTAGAGGTCCGGAGATATAGTCTGCAGAGCCGCTATAAACAGCAGTATCTGCACGCCCGACTTCCACGCGAAGTTGAACATCTGGTTCGTGAAGTTCGAGATGAAGTTGACTATGTCCGCCTGCAGGTTCAGCGAATAGAGGAAGTTACTGAGTCCGAACGCCTGCACCATCGAGCCGCCCTTCGAGCCGCTCAGAACGACCGTCGACATCGAGTCGCCCTGGATTATCGAGATGACGACGCCGCTGGTGACGATGACGGGCAGGAAGAATACCGCTCTCGCGAAGGTCCTGCCGCGGAACTTTCCGTTGAGTATGACCGCTATCGTAAGGCTGAATATGACTATGCCCGGCACGGAGTAGAACATACTCAGGAAGGAAGTCACCATGCTGCGCAGGAAGGACGGGTCGGTCTGGAACGCGTACTTTATCCACTCAAAGTTGTTCCAGCTCAGCGTGTAGCCGCCGACCTGCTGATTGATGTTGATGTCGCAGAAGGCGAACTCGAAAACGCCGATCAGCGGACGGATGAAGAAGGTCAGCACGCCGACGATCCAGATGGCAATGAAGCCGTAGCCGTAAAGCCCCTTCTTGCGCTCGTATGACATCTTGTGTCTCCCGCGGCGGCGCAGCGGGCTGCGCGAAGCGCCCTCCATTCCCGCGTAAGCGGGCTCGAGGACCGTTATGCGCTCGACCTCCTCTTCGGCCTCCGCCTCGGCGGCGGCGATCCCGGGGGCGGCTTCTTCGACGCTTTCGACCGCTTCTTCGACTGTTTCGGCGGCTTCCTCGACGGTTTCGGCGGCTTCGACCGCTTCCTCCGCAGCTTCAGCCTCGGCGGCTTCGAGCTTCTCGATCTCGCCGTTCACGCCGATCTCGTCGTCAGGGGCGAATCTCTTTCTGAAAATCATTGCACGCTTCCCTCCTCCGAAACGATAACGTAACTGTCGGCGGGCACCGTAACGCCCTGCTCGGTGACGAAGTCACGCTCCGTGTAGTTGAAAACTATCTTCTTACCGCTCTCGTACGTGCTCTCGGTAACGCCCTCGGCCAGTCTCTTGTGGCCGCGCAGGACGTTCGAGCCGAGCTCGTCGTAGACTCCGGTAAGCTCCTTGTACGCCGCGACAGCGCCTTCAAAGCCGTTCTCGTAGCTCGCGCCGTAAAGGAATTCGTACCAGGTATCCTTCAGCTCGTAAGGATCCTTGTAGATGAAGGTGTAATACAGTGCGCTGCCGGTCTCCATCGTGCGCATCAGCGCGTCGTGGATATCGCCCTCGAAGTTCAGCGCGGGCGAGGTGTAGATCATACTGCCGCTGATTACCATCTGATAGAAGGGCACGCTGTAATCCGTCAGGTCGTAGCCGGAGGAGGTCGTCGGGACCTCGGTGGCGTAGTCGACGTATTTCAACTGGTAATAAATCGGGAACTTGGTCATCACGGAGTTCTTCTCCGTCGCGACGGTGAACATATTCTCCTGATAGATGCTGTAGGCCTCTCTGGAAATGAAGCCCGTGCGGGAGAAGTTGCTGTAATGCGTCTGTTCGTTATTCATATAGACGCCGAACTTCGTGCCGGTATCGTTGGAGTTGTCCAGATAACGCGTTATCAGCTCCTCGAACTTGAGCGGCGTTATCGCGCTGGCGCCGCGGCTGTACGCTCCGGCGTAGCCGGTGGCCACGGAGTACGTGTAAAGCGCGACGGGGCTGCCGCTGAGGCTCTTCGCGGTGTCGGAGTTCTTCGTCAGTCCGCTGCCGTTGCTGTTGAGGTTGATCGGGTTGTAGCTGAGATAGAGCTTGCCGTTCAGCCTGTCGTAAAGGCTGCGGAGCTTCTTGACGGAGCCGAGGCCGGACGGGATGCTGATATCGGTGATGAATTTGCTCTTCTTGATATCCGTCGTGTTGTATCCGGCGTAGGTCGCGACGACGTTCTTGATGCCGACTCCGTCGAAGTCGTCGAGTATCTCGTTGATATTGTCGACGCTCGTGAAGACCTTGAGCTGGTTGACCGGTATGCCCGCGACGCTCTCCTTCTTGTACTGACCGCCGATGAAATTCATGAATATCGGCAGGCTTTCGTCGTCCTCCTCTTTCTCGCGGTTGACAAGGATGGCGTTGTCGGTCATATACCCGCGGACGGCGTCCGCCATTTCGACGTATCCGGCGTCCTTTTCAAGCAGCAGGTAGTTGACCTCGGCGATGGAGAACTGCGCGCCTTTGGTGTAGTACTTCTCGACCTCGCGGGCGGTCCAGTCGCCGCGCTCGCCGATCGTAACCGTGCCGTGAGTGTAGCGCTCGAAGTTGGGATAGACCTGGTTCTGAAGGTTCTTTGAACCGGAGGTGTACGCAACGACGGTCGCCGCGGAGTCGCCTTCGGTTATAAGCGCCGCAAAGGACGTGTCGTTGTTCTTCACGCCGAAGACGGGCAGCGCGGGAATGTAAACTCCGGAGGAACGGTAGTCGTAACGCAGAGCGGTATCCAGACCGTAGACCGGCACGGAGTACTTCGCGATGTTGGAAGAAAGCCCTTCGTTCTTGCCGTTGTTGAACTCGATTATCGCGCCGCTGCCGTCGGGAACGAGCATATATCCCTCGTCCTGAACGGAGCCGGAGTTGAAGTAAGGCAGGATGACAACGTTGGATACGACGATGCGCTTCGTGCCGTCCTTCTTCGTCTTTTCCTTTATCTGATTCTCGAGCGTGTACGCCTTAAAGCCGGTATCCGTCAGCTGAACGTAGAGCGGAACGGTGACGTTCGGAGTCGAGAAGTGATACTTGCATACGAAGCCGTCCTCGATGCCCTGGATGCTGAAACCGTCGGCGTTGTCGGCGCGGTCGCTCGACGCGTGCCAGTAGGAGTTATAGCCCTCGGCGGTGCTGGTGCTGTTATCGTAGGTCGTGATGAGCAGCTGCGAGTACATCTCCCACTTGAACTTGCCCGCGGCGGTCTCGCCGTCGCTGTCTCTGTCCTGCGGGTTGGAGAACCAGATCTGCTCGCCGTCGCCCTTGACGACGCAGAACTCGCCGCGGCTGCCGTAGCATTTCGTGCCGTCCGAAAGGTCGTAGATACCGCCTTCGGCGCAGACGCAGAGCGTGTAGTCTCCCTTACGCGCCGCCGGCACCATGTACTCCGGCACTCCCGCGGGGAGCGAAACGCCCGCAAGCGGGACGAAATCGAAGGTCTCGACCTTGCGCTTGGCAAGCGGGACTATATCCCTGCGGCCGAGAACGGGAAGCACGAGAGACGCGAAAAGCTCCCAGAGGATAAAGAGGATGATCAGTATGATGAGCACGGGCTTGAGCCACTTCTTGGTCCTGCCCCACTTCGTTTCATCCTTGGTCAGAACGAGCGAAGCCTTATCGAATTCAGCTTCTTCGATCTGCTCGGACTGCTTTTTCTTTCCGAATTTCATATATCTGCTCCCCCTTCCCTTAAGATATCCTGTACGCTATCTCGTTGTAGACCGAGAGCAGGAAAACGTAGAACTGCTGGATAAGGCTGATCGACAGCGCCACAAGAACCGCGACGACGATCATGAACGCTACGGTGCATACTATCGTCAGCACCGAGCCCGCCATCCTGAACTGGTGGATGCCCTTGACCATATTCATCAGCAGCCAGATGCTCCAGAGAGTACCGATATAGGTGATGACGTTCAGCAGCGCGCTCTCATCGTATGTGATGAAGTTGCTGGCGATCGCCTTCAGGATTATCGATACGCTGTAAGGAAGCAGCGAATAGCAGGTGCCGTAGAAGATCTTGCGCAGGTTGCCTTCGCCGTTGGTAAAGGTCGTGACCGCCCAGTTGGACGCGATGAACAGCAGCGCGATAACGACCGTCTGCAGCATTACCATTCCTATATCGAGGTCCTCCGGCTTGTTGGTGTTCAGTATAAAGCCGGTCGACTGTCTCTCGATGACGCGGGAGATGAAGAAGAGGAAAAGTATTCCTATAGAATAATATATCTGTCTGTTCCGCCACTGGAAACGCAGGTCTTCAAAGCCTTCTATCGGGTGACGCGCGATATAGAACGGACTGAAGATGTCCTTGTAGTCCTCCGGCTTGCCGCGCTTGCGGTTGAACCAGCGCTTGAAGCGGCCGATCTGGCTGAGCAGGACAATCAGCACCACAAGACCGACGACGACCCACACGAAGTTCTTGCGGATCAGGTCGGCGCGGTAATACTTATACGCCTGCGAATAGGTCTCGCGGTCGAAACCGAGCTTCAGATATTTGAGAGCCTCTTTGTAATTCTCTTCCTCGTAATACGCCTTGCCGATGCCGGTGTACGCCATTTCAAAGTTGGAGTTGCGGAGAATGACCTTTTTCCAGATCTCCTTCGCCTCGGCGTATTTGCCTTCGTTGAAGAGCAGCGTGCCCTGATGGACGAGCTCGCCGTATTCCGTCGGCGACCATTTCGTGACGTAGCCCTTGTGCATATCGAGAACGAGGATGCTGTCGTCCGGCAGCGACTCGATCGCGATAGGCTGACTGGAGGTTCCCGCCTGGTCGCCGAGTCCGCTGAAGATGAAGAGCAGCTCGCCGTCCTGGTCATACTGGAAGAGCCTGCCGCGGGTATAGTCGATGACGTTGATGAAACCGTTATCGGAGATGTCGATGTCCTTGAAGCGCGTCTCCTTGGAAACGCCGAGGTCCCACGACATCTCAAGGTCGCCGAAGACGGCCTTGTTTCTTCCGACGCGGACCGTCTCGGTCTGCAGGACGTTATCGCCGACGGCGTTCAGCTTTTTGATCGCGTTCGCGCCGTTGTCGGCTATGGTGTAAATGAAGTTTTCGCTGTCGACGTCGAAACCGTTGTACGCCGTCGGAACGTAGTTGGCGGTATAGCTGGTCGCCTTCTTCGTCATTATCTTACGCCAGGCGCGCTCGACGAGCAGTCCGGCGGTGACGGCGACCTTGTTCGCGCCGTAGAAACCGACGAAGGTACCGTCCTCGCGGTAGACGATCGCGCCGTAGTAGAAGCCCTCGGAGAGAATATAGATCTGACCGAGCCCGTCCTTCAGAACGGCGGTCGGCTTCATTTTGATATCCTGACGGAAGATGTCGCTGTCCGGCTTGGTGAACTCGGCGACGATGTTTCCTCCGTCGTCGATGCAGATGACCTTGTTGCCGACGGTGATCTCCTGCTTCGTGCCGTCGGGGTTGCGGACGATCTCGCCGTTTTCGTCATAAACGGTCAGCGTTTCGTTGTTCGTATCCGCGATGTAGATGTGCTTCTCGTCGGTGTCGACGAAGAATCCGTTCGGGTCGTGGAGCTTATACTCCGTGCCGTCCTTCTCGTAGAAGCGATCGATGACCTTGACGAGGTTGAAGTCGAAGTCGGTCACGATTATTCTGCCGCTCTGCGCGCTCGTGCCGTCGGAGTTTTCGGAGACGGCGGTCTCCGTTTCCGCGGCGGCTTCGACGGCGGCTTCGACGGCGGCTTCGCCGCTCGTCTCTTCAAGGCCGGTGCCGGTGTAGCCGGAGTCGAGAATATAGATGTGGTCGTTGCGCACGAATATATCCTTCGGGCTGCTGAGCTTGCCCACGCCCATATCGTGGCCGCTGACGACCTTCGTCACCTGATAGCCGTCCGGCGCGACGCGCGCGGTGCTGTAGGTGTCGTAGGTGTAGGTGTCGTAGGATACGGCGGCGGAGGCGGGCATCGCGGCGAGCGACATCGCGAACGCGAACACGAGCGACAGCGTTATGAATCTGACGAAGTAATTACTGTTTCTCTTCATACGCCTTACTCCTTTATGCCCGAATACGCCATGGTCTCGATAACGTTCGACTGCGTCAGTATGAAGACGAGCAGCGGCGGGATTATCATTATGACCGAGGCGGCTGCCGCGGCGCCGGAACGCGCGATTCCGGACGCGGTTATCTGGGCGAGCACCGTGGGAAGCATTTTCCAGGCCTCGTCGTAAATGTACGTTCCGCCCGAGTTGTTCCAGAGTCCCTGGAACGTGAAGATTATCAGCGTCAGCCACGCCGGCTTGACGGAGGGCATCACGATGCTGCGGAAGATCTTGAACGTGCCCGCGCCGTCGATCGTCGCCGATTCGATAATGGACGGATGTATCTGCTCCATGAACTGCTTCATGAGGAAGAGTCCGAAGGAGCCGCCGATGGCGGGTATGATTATCGCCAGCGGTGTGTTGATCAAGTTCAGTTTATTCATTACTATGAACGACGGCATCGCGGTAACGGAGCCGGTGAAAAGCAGCGAATAAACTATGATGGTGAAGAAGGTCTTGGAGCCCGGGAACTTATACTTCGCGAGCACGAACGCGCCCATCGACGCGACGATGACGTGAAGCAGCGTACCCGTGACGGAGACCATGACGCTGTTGGTGATGTATCTGGAAAGCGGGACCCACAGCGAGTTGGTCAGCTGACCGAGAACGATGAAGTTATCGATCGTCGGGTTTCTCGGGATCAGACGCGGCGGGTAACGGAACAGCTCCTCGGCGGGCTTGAAAGCCTGCATCAGCGTGAAGACGAAGGGGAGCATGAAGAACGCGGCGAACGCCAGCAGCAGCACGAATATCGCGATATTGCCGGCGCGGCTTCTGGCGTGCCTGCCCGCGCGTTTCGCACGGACGCGGCGGTTTCTCGCCTTTATCGCCTTTTTGCGCGCCTTCATTTCCTCTTTGGACATGAAGTCCTCTGCTGTGAGGAGACGCTTTTCGCCGTTAGCGTTCTGCTCGGCGAGTTTCTTTTTCTTTGACATATTGCCGACGTCACCCCCTTACAGATACTTCTGGAGTACCTTACGTACTCCGACGTTGGCGAAGATCATCAGCACAAACAACACGGTCGATATCGCGCAGGCGTAGCCCATTTCGTATCGTCCGCTGACGTCGTAGATATGCGTCAGTATCGTCGCCGCCGAATAGTCTGTCGACGGGTTGCCCGCGAACGCCACGCAGATGTCGCCGGCCGCGAAGGAGGACGCTATCTGCATGACCGCGCCGAAGAGCAGCTGCGGCCCCATCGACGGGAGCGTGATGTGAAGAAGCTCCTGCCAGCGGTTGCTGACGCCGTCGACCGCGCCCGCTTCATAAAGCGAGGTGTCGACGTTCTGGAAGCCTGCGACGAACGCGAGGAAGCCGGTGCCCAAACTCGCCCAGACCTGAACAATCATTATGATCGTCAGGTTGTACTGCGGGTCGCTCAGCCACAATATCGGTTCGTCTATCAATCCCCAGCTCATCAGTATACCGTTCGCCCAGCCGTACATATCGCCGGAGAATATCAGGCTCCAGATCATATACAGCGAGCCGCTGATACTCGGCGCGTAGAACATAAGCGTCATCAGCGTGCGGAGCTTCGGGCCCAGCTCGTTGACGAACCACGCGAGCATAAGGCAGGCGAAGTAGCTCAGCGGGCCGGTGATGACCGCGAAGACAAGGGTGTTCTTTATCGCCTTCGGGAAGATCGTATCCGAAAGCAGCAGTCTGATGTAGTTGTCAAATCCGACGAAGCCGGGATTCTGCACCATGTTGTAGTTGGTGAAGCTCAGGACTATCGCCGCCGCGACGGGAATGACGGTGAAGATCGTGAAGATGATGAAGAAGGGGGCGAGCATAACGTACTTATCCCAGTTACGCGCCACGAGAGTTCCCTGAAGCTTGATATACTCTTTCGGCTTCAGCTTGCGCTTGACGGGCATTTTTACTTCTGTCGTCATTTCTCATCCACCTCCAGACCGAATTCCTTGCGTTTGGTCGTTATCTCCGCGTTGATCTCCTTGTTGTAGCTCAGGAGCATCTCTCTCGGGTTCTTCGAGTAGATAACGACGTTTCTGAACGCGAAGGTTATGTTTCTCGAATAGTAGTAGTCGCCGATGACAACGGGATTGATGAACATGTTGTCCCACTGTTCTTTCAGCACCTTCCACTCCTTGGCGCTCCAGGGAAGGCGTTCCGCGGCGGCTCTGTTGGCCGTGTCGTAACGGCCGGCCGCGCCGAGTAAGGTCTCGATATCGAAGCCGTACTTCGCCTGCGCGTCCTCGCTGGTGAACCAGTCGATGTACGCCCACGCCGCGTCCGCGACTCCGCGCTTGACCGCGCGCTGATAGATAAGAGCGCCCGCGCCGCCGCCGGAATCGATGTTGTTGACCGTGCCGTCCTCCATAACGGTGCCGGGGATCGTAGTCATCTGCCACAGACCCTTCAGCTCGGGCGCCGCGTAGTTCAGCTGGTTGACGAAGGTGTAACCCGCGAAGCCCATCGGCATTTCGCCCGTTCTGAATCGGGTGTAGAGGTCGTAGCGCTGCGGCATACTGTACTGCGAGTAGAAGCCGGTCCACTGCTTGAACACCGCGAGGGCGGTGGTCGTATCGAGGTTGGTCTTCTTCAGGTCGTCGCTGTAAAGGCTCAGGCCGTTCTGCTTCAGCAGCGTCAGGAAGATACCGCTGTCGACGGCGCTGTCGCTGCCGTTCGGGATACCGACCTGCATATTGTTGTTCTGAAGCACCGTCAGGACTTTGTAGAACTCGTCCCAGGTCTTCGGCGGCTCGAGCCCGAGCTCATCGAAGATGTCGGTGCGGTAGAAGAGCATATTGAAGTTTTCGGTTATCGGGATCGAATAGTGGCCGGTGTGGCCGGTCTTGTCGGTGAATCTGTAGGGCTCGCCGGCGTACTTCGAGAATCGCTGCATGACGTCCTCGTAGCTGCTGACGGTGTACTTCTCGCCGTTGACTCCGGTCAGCTCGCGGCTCTTGAACTGCGACATATCCACCAGCGCTTCACGGGCGGACAGGTTGACGACGTCGCCGCCGCCGACGAAGAGGACAACGTCAGGTCCGTCGTTCGCGATATTCGCCTGGATGAGGTTCTGCTGAACAAGGCTGACCTTGACGCGGATGCCCGTCTTCGAGGTGAAGTCGGAGTCGCTCATCTCCTTGATGAGGTTCGCCTGATCGCGTCCGAGGTTTACCCATACGCGGAGAACGTCCTCGCCCTCGGCGTTGGAGCCGACGGAGTTGTAGTCCTCGACGTAGGTGGCGAAATAAGCCTTGATCTTATAGCTGAGGTTCTTGAAGAAGCCCTTGTCCTCGACGAACTCTTCGACGTCCTTGGCGGTGGCGGTCAGGTAGTCGAGCTCCAGCGGCTGCTCCTTCAGCTTGACGGAGAGCGCCGCGAGGGCGGAAATGTTATCCTTGAACATCGAGAGTCGGACCGGAATAGTCTCGGGATCCTTCAGCAGGCTCTTGAGCTGAACGCTCATGTTCGTCAGCGACGCGACCTCGGATGAGGACGAACCGCCGCGGATCTCGATCAGTCGTTCTCTGATGCTCTCGCACTGCTCCTTCAGACGGGTGAAGGTCGGCAGCAGCGTCGGAATATCGGATTCGAGGTGATAGTCGCGGTAGGGGTCCGGATCGAGTCCGGTTATCATGATGATCTTTCTGTATATGTAGTTGAACTCGTAGACCATATCGTCCAGCTCGGCGATTATGACTCCGGTCGGACCGGTTATCGCCTCTATGCGGACTTCGTTTTTGCCGGCGTTAAGATGGAACCAGTAGGGCTCCTCGTTGTTGTCGATCTCGCCGAGCACCGTCTTCTGCCAGTAGTCGGAATACTCGAAGGTCATGCAGTCGGCTTCGGCGAAGGGTACTTCGCCGTTGATATAGACGCGGCGGTAGGTCTTAAGTCCGCGGGCGACGTTCTGTCTGTAGCGGACGGCGATCTTGTACCAGCCTTCCTGCGGTACGTTAAAGGTGTATACGGCGTACTGTCCCTGAGACGCCCAGTTGCCGCCGCCCATCGTGTTTCTCTTGAGCAGTATCGGATCGGCGGGCAGCGTGTTGACGCTGGAGCGGTCGTAGATCGGATGAAGCGCCGGGTCGCAGGTGTAGGACGGCAGTTCGCCCTGCACCAGCTCGTAGTAGTTATTTTCGCTCGGGGAGGCGTTTTTGGAATATTCGGCGTAGGAGACGCGCTCGGGCATGTTGTAAAGGCTGATGCCCGCGATCGCGAACTGCGCTCTCGCGCCGATGATCGTCAGCGTGTTTTCGCCGGCGTCAAAGCAGAAGGTGAAGGGCGCGTCGTAAAGTCCTTCGTTATCGCGGACCGGCCCTTTTATCCACGCCTTGTAGGCGACCTGAGACGGGTTCAGGTCGTTGCCGCGGACGTCCTGCTCTATCGTGTCGTTTTCGTTATGCCAGAGGCGCGTCATATTGATGCGCTCCGCCTGAGAGAAGGTCTTTTTGCCGTTGACGTAAAGCTCGAGCTCTATGTTGCGGGCCTCCTCGGACAGCGCGTAGTAGTCGAACCAGATGGCGTAGCGTCCGGCCTGAGCGACGTCGAACTTAACGTCGAGTCTGCCCTCGGCGTTTTTCCAGACGATCACGTCGCCTTCCCTGCCCTCGAAGCCGCTGACGCGCTCGAAGTCCTCGGCAGTGTAGGCGGCAGGGCCTTCCTCCGGCTGCGCTTCGGCTTCGGCGGGCTGCGTTTCGGCTTCAGCGGGCTGCGTTTCGGCTTCCGGCTGTGCTTCGGCTTCCGGCTGCGCTTCGGCTTCGGGCTGCTCCGGCTCGTCCTCAACGGGCACGAAAACGGTGTCCATCGAAAAGACGGCGGCCGCCAGGTTGGCTTCTATCGGATCGGCGTAGACGAGCTTATAGTCCGGGTTCGCCTTCAGATAGTCGTCGTAGGTCGTGCGGACGGTTCCGACCATACGCATATCGCCGCTCCCGTTGCCGGAAGCGGCAGCAGCGCCTTCGGAGCCGCTCCCCGTGCCCGTAGCCTCAGTCGGACTGCAGGCGCAGAGCGATATCACCATTGCCGCGAGCAGCAGCGCAGATAATATCCGCTTGAGGTTTGAGATCTTCAAAGTATTTGCCTCCCGTCAGTTGGTGTCTGCTTTGCGCAAAAACGCAAACGTCCCGCCTTCCCCGCCGGCGTCGCGGAGGGGCGCGGAGCAATATTTAATATGTAAATACCCATATCAGAAGTCGCACGCTGGCTATTCTCCTAATATATACCTAGATAGATTATAGCGCACGTTTTTGAAAATGGCAATAGTAAATGTTCAATACTACCTAAACTTTCGCCATATTTTTGTCTTTTTATCACAATTTGAAGACAAAATCGCGGTCAAAATATGAATTTCTTTCATTTTTCTCATAAAGGGGTTTATTATGCGTTCGTAATATGTTATTATTAGCACAACAGAATAATGCTGAACGGCGACGCCGTCAGCCGATACGGAGGTCATTATGAGAATACTCGTTTGCCGTCACGGCTATCCCGATTATGAAAACGATTCGCTGACCGAGCGCGGAGTCATGGAAGCGGAGCTGCTTTCGCAAAGGCTCGCGCCGCTGAAGCCCACGGACATATACTGCTCGATCCTCGGCAGAGCGAAGCTGACCGCGAAACCGACCGTTGAAAAGACAGGTGTCGAACCGGTCATCTGCGACTGGCTGCAGGAATACCCGATCTCCGCCAACGTCTTCCCCGAGAAGGACGGCGACATGAGCTGGCTCTGCCCCTGGGCGATCGGTCACGAGGAGTGGTTCGACGACGAGAAGTCGATCAGCCCGACGAAGTGGCTCGAATGCGACCGCTGCATAGGCAAGAAGTTCCCGGAGCATCAGCAAAACATCATCACCCACCTCGACGAGATCTTCGCGACTAAGGGGCTCGTGCGCGAGGGCAGCTTTTACCGCAAGACGCCCGAATACGAGGCGCACAAGGACGACGTCATCCTCATCTTCTGCCATTACGGAGCCGCTATGGGCATACTCGCCGCCCTGCTCCCGCTCTCCGCAGTCACCCTCTGGAACGGCTTCAACATCGACCCGACCGGCGTTACGGAGTTTATGCCGGACAAGGTCGACGCCGAGCGCTTCATCATGCGCTGCATCAGGCTCAACGACGTCTCGCACTTCTACGGCAGCGGCAACGAATACACCGGCGCTCCGCGCGAGGGCTGGTACCTGCCGCGCGAGGAAAGGGACGCGCCGAAGGTGTAAACTGATACGCGCATCAGTTTACACAATGATATCGCCGCCGGCGCGGCGAAAACAACCCCTCGGTCAGCTTCGCTGACAGCTCCCCCTGCACAGGGAGCATTTCACCGCACGTATGCGAGGTAACGTATGCCGCTTTTTATCGTTGAAAACGACATAACCCGAATGGAATGCGACGCGATAGTCAACGCCGCCAACCGCTCCCTGCTCGGAGGCGGCGGAGTCGACGGCGCGATACACGCCGCCGCGGGCCCGGAGCTGCTCGCCGAATGCAGAACGCTCGGCGGCTGCGAAACGGGCGGCGCGAAGATCACGGGCGGCTATTTGCTGCCCGCGAAGCGCGTCATACACACCGTCGGCCCCGTCTGGCGCGGAGGCGCGAACGGAGAGGAAGACCTGCTCCGCTCCTGCTACCGCCGCTCTCTCGCGCTCGCCGAGGAAAACGGCTGCGAGACCGTCGCCTTCCCGCTGATCTCCGCCGGCGCCTACGGCTACCCGAAGCGCGCGGCGTTCGAGGTCGCCGTCGACGAGATAACCGCCTTCCTGCGCGGGAGCGAAATGACCGTCTATATAGTCGTCTATCGCCGCGAGGAAGCGCTTTTTGACGAAGAAACAACCGCATCGCTGACCGAGGCGCTTCGCGACAGCGAAAAACCGGCGGACTCCGCGCTGCCGCGGGCGCGCGAAAAGCGGCTCTTCAGTCCGCTCGCGAAGCGCGCCGTTCCGCGCAGGCGCGAAACGGAAGAGTACTGCGATTCCGTCGCGGGGCGTTTCGCCATGCTCGCCGAGCCGTGCGGCTCCGCGGCTCCGGAGCTGGAGAATCAGCTCCGCGATCTTGACGAGAGCTTTTCGCAGTCCCTGCTGCGCCGCATAGACGAAAAGGGCATGACCGACGTCGAGTGCTACAAGCGCGCGAACGTCGACCGCAAGCTCTTCTCGAAAATACGCGGCGACGCGGGCTACCGCCCGAGCAAGCAGACCGCCGTCGCCTTCGCGATCGCGCTGCGCCTTAGCCGCGCCGAAACGGACGACCTGCTGATGAAAGCCGGCTTCGCCCTCTCGCGCAGCAGCAAGTTCGACGTGATAATCTCCTATTTCATCGCGCGGGGCGACTACGACGTCAACCGCGTCAACGAGGCGCTTTTCGCTTTCGACCAGCCGCTGCTCGGCTGCTGAAAATGTCGCTTTGCAGGCGACCTTTTCCCCTCCGAAAAGGTATAAAATAACAGCCGTAAGGTCAAGAAACGACCGCACGGCTGTTTTTTCAAAACTATTTTTACGGAGGAAACGAAAATGAAAAACAACGAAACTAAGAAAAACGGGAACGGAAAAAATGAAAACCTCACCGAGCTGGTTTTCATCCTCGACAGAAGCGGCTCCATGTCCGGGCTGGAGGGCGACGTCGTCGGCGGCTTCAACTCACTGATCAAAAAGCAGAAGGCGCAGGAGGGCGACTGCCTCGTCACGACGGTGCTCTTCAGCAACGACTGCGAAACGCTGCACGACCGCGTTCCGCTGAAAGACGTGCCGGAGATGCGCGAAAGCGACTTCGAGGTCGGCGGCTGCACCGCCCTAATCGACGCCATCGGCGGGACCGTCGAACACATCGCGAAGATCCACAGGTACGCCCGCCCCGAGGACGTGCCCGCCCACGTCGTATTCGCGATAATGACCGACGGCATGGAAAACGCGAGCCGCCGTTTCAGCTCCGCTAAGGTAAAAGCGGAGATCGAGAAGCGGAGAGCGCAGGGCTGGGAGTTCCTTTTCCTCGGCGCGAACATAGACGCCGTCGAAACCGCCGGCCGCTTCGGCATCGCCGCCGAGAAGGCGGTCAACTACCGTTCCGACAACCGCGGCACCGGATTGGCCTTCACGGCGTTCAGCAAGGCGATGGGCGCAGCCCGCAAGGGCGAGGCCTGCGCGGAGTGGCGCGACGAGCTCGACGCGGACTTCGAAGAAAGAAAATAGGAGCCGCACGCAAAAAAGCCGCACCCTCACGGGTGCGGCTTTTCTTTCTTTTTTTCAGCGCGGGCTTACAGCTGATACTGCTTCTGCTCCTTCAGGCGCTGGATAACGTCGCCCATATTGAGCGCGTTGAACGCGGAACTCATGGACTCGGTGATGAGGATGCTCATTTCGGGCTCCTCGGCCTCACGCTTCGCTTCAAGATACTGAAGCACGCGGCGGTCGATGAGCTTGTTCTCAACGAAGTACTCCTTGGTCAGCTTGTTCAGCGAGAAGATGAACAGGAAGGAGGTGAACTGCGACCACGTCATCTGGAAATGACCGTTCTCAATGAGAGAAACGCGGTCGACGGATACGCCGGCGCGAAGGCCGAATTCTTTCTGAGACAGTCTGAGGAGCTTTCTCAGCTTGGGCATATGCTTTGCGAGCGCTTTGCAGAGCATTGCTTTTTCTTTCGGGGTTATGACTACCAGATCTTCTGCTACCATAATCGGATTCCTTTCTTAATGCTCGATTTCGTGCAATTCTTTACACTTGCCATTGTCGATTATATCACACAATAGCCTATTTTGCAAGCACTTTTTCCAAAAACACTGTAAAAATATACATATATCGTATGTGTTCCGCTTCTTTATACCGATATGATGTATTTCGCGAAAATATTATATTATGTCGAATCTGCACGCACGGCATTTTTGCGGTACGGGCGGCATATAATTCACTGAAAATCAGCCGAAAGGACCGCTTTGAACGCGGTGGTGATGATAATGACGTTTTTACCGGAGGGGCGGATAGGCTTCCGCCCCGGCACAAGAGCCGAGCTGCTGCGCGCTCGTGATGAAAAGCGAATATGCGAGGGGGTGGCGCTGCTTTGCGACAGAGAACGCAACCTCGTCGTCGACCTCGGCTCCATGCGCGGGATCATCCCACGCAGGGAGGGCGCGTGGTCGCCCGACGGCGGAGTCAGGGATATCGCCGTGATCTCCCGCGTCGGCAAGGAGGTCTGCTTCACCGTTACCGGCGTCGTAAGAGACGTTGACGGCAGCGAATACGCGCTGCTCTCCCGCCGCGAGGCGATGAAAATGTGCGCGGACGAATACCTCACCGGTCTGCGCCCGGGCGACGTCATCGACGCGCGCGTCACGCGCCCCGACAGCTTCGGCGCCTTCGCGGACGTCGGCTGCGGGATCGTCGGGCTGCTGCCCATTGACGCGATCTCAGTTTCGCGCATCGCGCATCCCGCGGAACGCTTCGCCGCCGGCATGGATATCCGCGCCGTCGTCAGCGGCGTCAGCGGCGGACGCGTCACGCTTTCTCACCGCGAGCTGCTCGGAACGTGGGAGGAAAACGCCGCGCTCTTCGAGGCGGGGCAGACCGTGGCGGGAACGGTGCGTTCGGTGGAGAAATACGGCGTCTTCGTGGAGCTGACGCCCAATCTCGCCGGACTTGCGGAGCCCGGCGCGGAAGTCTCCGCCGGCGACCGCGTCTCGGTCTACATAAAAAGCATCATTCCCGAAAAAATGAAGGTCAAGCTCGTACTGATCGACCGCCTGCCGCGCATCGAGTCTTATCGCGGCTTCAACTATCCCGACGTGACGCATATAAGCAGGTGGCGCTATTCGCCCGAAAGGTGCCCGAAGGTGATAGAGAGCGTGTTTGAATGAAAATGCGGCAAAAAAACGGCTCCCCGAAACGTCTGTTTCGGGGAGCCGTTTTATAACGGGTTTGAGTATTATCCGAGACTGCCTTCGTCCGCGAGCTTCGCGGCGACGCGGAGGATCTTCAGCGCGTCGTTGACGGTGATATCGCCGTCGCCGTCAGTGTCCGCTATCAGCATATCCTCTTCGGTCGCGACCGCGAGTCTCGCGGCGATACGCAGCGCCTTCAGCGCGTCGTTGACGGTGATCTCGCCGTCGCCGTCCATGTCGCCTTTCTTATACTCCGGAGGCGGCGGGGTCTGCTCCTTGATCTCGAAGCGCACCGTGACGCTCTTGTCGCCGTTGACGACCCTGAGTGCGTATAAGCCGGGTTCGCTCACCACGACGCCGCTCTCGACCGCTTCTCCGTTCAGCACGCCCTCTCCGACGTCCCAGGTGATCGTGACGGGCTCCTCGTAAACGCCGCTTCCTACGACGCCGGCGACCACAGGCATCGTGTACTCATCTTCGCCGCCGGTGACGGTGAAGGTGATGGTCGTGCGCTTATCGCCGTTTATCAGCTCGAGGGTGTGCTCGCCGTTTTTCTCAACGGCGGCGTCGACGGGGAAGAATTCGCCGTCGAGTATCGCGGCGCCCGCGTTCCACGCGGGAACGAGCGGCCGCTCGGAAACGTCGTAAACGCCGCCGTCTTCGATATTGGACGCGGCGGGGACTTCCCACTCGCCGGCGGTCACGTTCTTATACGCGTGGATGCCGGTTACGTAAATCTCCGCGCCCTGCTTTATCTCTCCGTTGAAGCGGATGACGTAGAAATAGATCCTGGCGAGGTCGATCTCCTGGCCGTTGGTCCACTCGTCGTAACGCTCGAAGCACTCCCACGGGATATATATCCAGCCGCTGCCGGACGCTGGAAGCGGGATATGCAGGGTCGAACGCTCGAAGAGCGGGCTTACCTCGCAGTTCGACACGCCGAAGCGCAGCGTGCCCTCGCGGATCAGCGACATATCGTTGACGCCTACCCAGAGGCAGATCCCGTCGGTGCCGGTCAGGTCGCCGATAAGGATGTTCGCCTTCGGATCCTCCGGCGTGCCCATCTTCAGCGGCACTACCCTGTTCGTGCCGGCCTCTCTGTACATCGCCGCGAACTGGAGGATGCCGTTGACGCTTTCGTCGTCGACGCTCTTATCTTCAAGAGATGTCATTTTCAGCGCCTTCGCGTAGCCATCGGGTATCTTGTCGAAGGCGGAGTCGAGCGAGTAGCTCACCATATTGCTGCCGCCGGTCGCTCTGTTCAGGTCGCGGGTGGTGTAATCCTCAAAGCTGTAAATGCTCGTGACCTTACCGCCCGCTTTTATCGGAACGAGCCCGGCGATCGCGGCATCGAGCATTCCTATGCTCTCGTTGAATTCGCGAAGCGAGCCGCCGAATTCAAGGGTCTCCTCCGCCTGTTCGAGCGCAAGCTTCAGCTCGCGGTAGCTCGCGGAGGTCACGTTGCCGCGCCAGCAGGTCGCGCCGCATTTATAAAGCGCCTCGAGCCGCGCCACCACCTCGGGAGTCGGAGCGACGTTGATGTCGATTCTCCTCAGCATTCTGACCGCGTTATTGATATTGTTGACGGCTTCCTCGACGTCTTCCTGAGTCGCGCCGTAAACGCCGAGCAGAGCGCGTCCGTCGGCGAGCGCGGTCAAAACTCTGTTCCAGGAATTGAACGTATATTCGCTCATATCGAGCGTCGCCAAATACGCTTCGGTTTCGGCGATCTTCGCTTTGAGCGGGCCGAAATCCGCGGACGACGTGCTCCACATGAAGCCGCCGAGATCCGCGATATAATAGATTCCGGCCGATTGGCCGAGATAAATATAGATCGTGTCGAACTCGTCGATGCGGTCGTAAACGTCCTCGTCGCCGTCGACGTCGTAGAAAGCGGACCACGGAACGCCGATATATCCTTCACTGTCGGGCAGGGCGACCGATCCGTCTTCGCTCTCGAAGTACAGGGCTTCGGAGGAAACGCCGAGGCCGACGCGGAGATCCTCCGGAGCGCCGTCCATCGCCTCTCCCCACTTGATCCAGAAGCGGAGGCCGGCGGCGCTGCTGAGCGGCGCGGAGCCCTCGAGCGGCTCGAAGGGATTTTTGACCGCGCCGTCTTCGACGGCGTTGGTGAAGCAGCTGTAGCCGTAAAGCGGCTCGCCGTCGAGCGGCTGCGCGAGGATCATAACGGACTGATCGCGGTTTTTCGGAACGTTCTCCTCTTCGACCGCGGCGGAATCGACGCAGACGCCGCCTTCCGCCATCGCGTCAAAATCGTCGTCCGTCCAGACCTCGAAGCCGGCGAGCTTCACGTCGTTTTTGGCCGCCTTGAACATCGGCTTGAGCGCTTTCAGCGCGAGCCTCAGCTCGCGCGCCATCGCGTCGATCTGCTTCTGGTCGCATCCGGCGTGATCCAGCAGCATTCCGTATGCGCTTAGGTACGCCTCGGTCGCGGCGGCGTAGGTCTCCTCGGTGTACGCCTCGGGATCGAGGGCGTCATACGCGGCGCACTGCTCCTCAAGCTCGTCGAGATGCAGGCGCGTATCCCTGTACGCGCGCCAGTCGCCGATATACAGCGTGTCGCCCGTCTGCAGCCCGCTGAAGGTGATCTGGAAGCCGTTGAGCCGCGCGATCACACTGTACGGAATCGGGTATTTGCCCATTCCGAACGCGTTGACGCCGTATTCGTCGGTAGTCCACCAGTCGACCTGCTTATAATCCGTTTTGAAATCAAAGTAGAAATAACCGTCCTCGTCCGGACGTATCATATCGGTCTCGTAAACGGAGCCGATCCCGTATCCGCTCATATCGGTCGAGCCGTCCTCGCTGGCGATATAGAAGGGGCCCCTCGCGGGAACGTCGTAGATCGTGACCTTGGCGGTCCCGACGAAAGCGCCGCCGTTCAGCCCCGCCCAGAAGCAGAAGCCCTGAGAATCGGCGAAGGTCAGACCGGTATCGCCGAAGATATCCTTGCCGTTCGGCTTATCCTTCGCCGCCCAGTTCGGACTGTCGAGCTCCGTGCCCTGCGTGTTGTTCTCGGGCGCGGTATTGCGAAGCCAAACTGACGAAACGGAGCTGCACCCCCACGCGTCGGCGCCGGTAACGGTGAACGACTGCACAGCTTCAACCACGCCGCCGGCGGGCAGGCACGCGCCGCTGCTCCCCGCGTAGGACGCACGCGGCATCCACGCGAGCGCGAAATCCGCCGCGTCGAACGCGTCGAGCCCGGGGATACGGGTATATTCGTAGTAATCGAAAAACTCGGCGTTCGCGCCGAGCGCGCCTCCGAACAGCGACGCCGCGCCGAACGCGGTCAGCGTAATAAGAGACGCGAGCAGCATTGAAACGAATCTTTTCATTGCGATTCTCCTTTTTGGAGTTCTTGGAGTTTTATAACGGGACGGGGCGCGCCCCGTTCAATATACATATATATTATAGCGAGCGAGGCGGCGAAATCTCTTGTCGGTTGGTGACATAATTCGCGTTCCGTGATATTCCGGCGGGTTTTTCTGAAGCAAAAGGCAGCCCCCTCAAATTGAGGGGGCTGCCGGCGCTTCGGTAATTCGCGCCGCGTCCTTCGCCCAGGCGGACGGGGACGGTCCGCGCGGACCGTTTTAAGGCGGTCGGCTTATCCGAGGCTGCCTTCGTCGGCAAGCTTCGCGGCGACGCGGAGGATCTTCAGCGCGTCGTTGACCGTGATATCGCCGTCGCCGTCGACGTCGCCGATCTCAAGCGCTTCGGGGGTTGACTCCGCGAGTCTCGCAGCGATACGCAGCGCCTTCAGCGCGTCGTTGACCGTGATCTCGCCGTCGCCGTCCATATCGCCCTTCTTGACCGCGGGAGGCGCGTCCGTGGTGACGGTGAAGCGGACGGAAACAGACTTCGTTCCGTTGACCACCTCGAGCACGTAGCCGCCGGGAGCTTCAACGACAAAACCGTTTTCGACCGGCTGGTTATTCAGCGTCGCGGTGCCGACGCTCCAGTTGAGCGTCAGCGGCGCGGCGTATTCCTTGCCGTTCTCGACGTTGACTACCGGAGTATCATACTCGGCGGCGCCGGTGGTTGTGAAGTGGACCGTGGAGGACTTGTCGCCGTTGGTCACGACGAGCGTGTGCTCGCCGTTCTGAAGAACGGGAGCGCCATAGATCAGGAATTCGCCGTCAAGCATCGCGGCGCCGACGTCCCAGTCGGGGATGAGCTCCTGCTCGGAGACGTCGTAGTCCGCGCCTTCGGTAATGTTGGCGATGACGGGCGTCTTCCAGGAGTCGGCGGTAGCGTCCTTATAGGCGTGGATGCCGGTGATGTAAACCTCAAGTCCGGCCTTGATCGCTCCGTCGAAACGGATAATGTAGAAGAATATCTTCGCGAGGTTGATCTCCTCGCCCTTGGTCCAGTCGTCGTAATACTCGAAGTATTCCCACGGCAGGAATATCCAGCCCTGGCCGGTGGCGGGAATGGGGATGTTGATGGCGGCGCGCTCGAAGAGCGGGCCGGATTCGCAGTTGGATACCGCGAAGCGCATCGCGCACTCCTGAACGAGGTTGACGTCGTTGACGCCTACCCAGAGGCAGATGCCGGCGGTGCCGGAAAGGTCGCCGATAAGGGTGTTGACGGCGGTCGCGCCGTTGCCCTCCATCATAAGCGGATGAGGATGGCCGTCCGAGGTACCGCCCTCGCGGTACATGGCCTTGAACTGCATCATACCGTGCTCCATGTTCGTCTCGGAGGACATATCCTGAGTCGCGGTCATCTTCAGCGCCTTGGCGTAGCCGGCGGGCAGCTTCGGGTAGGTGCTGTCCAGCTCATAGGTGACGTCGGGCTTGCGGTCGCCGTTCGCTCTGGAGAGTTCGCGGCTCGTGTAGTTCTCGAAGCTGTGGATGCTCGTGACTCTCTCGCCCGCCTTTATCGGAACGAGACCGGCGATGGCGGCTTTCAGCGCGGCGATGGTCGCCTCCGCCTCGTCCTGCTTCGGGCCCTTGAAAAGCAGAGCTTCGGCGTCTTCTATCTGCTCGTTCAGAGCGATATAGGAGCGCGGGGTAACGTTGCCGCGCCAGTAGGTCTTGCCGCTCTTGCAGAGTCCCTGAAGCTCCTTGATGGTCGGTTCGTCGGCGAGTTCTCCGAGCAGCGTCAGAGAGTTGATCGCCTTTTCGATATCGGCGATCGCTTTGCTGACTTCTTCGTCGGTGGTGCCGTACGCGTCAAGCAGGGATCTGCCGTAATCGATGGCCTGCTCGGCCTGGTTCCAGGAAACGTAGTAATAATCCGCCTTGTTGAGGGTGGCCATATAATCCGCCTTCGCGTTGATGACGGATATAAGCTCGGCGAAATCGGCGGGCGCGTAGCTCCATTCGAAGCCGGTCAGATCGGCGATGTAGTAAATGCCGGACGCGCCTTCAAGGTAGATGTATATGGTATCGATCTCGTCGATCCAGTCGTAGATATCCTCTTCGCCGTTCAAGTCGTAGAACGCGGACCATGCGACGCCGACGTAGCCCTGCTTCTCGGGCAGTCTGACGGCGGTGTCCTCGCACTCGAACTCGAGCTCGTCACCGGAAACGCCGAGCCCGATGCGGCAGGCGGCCGGGAGCTCGGTCATCGACTCGTCCCACTTCAGCCAGAAGCGGACGCCGGCGGAGGCGCTCAGAGGCTCGGAGCCTTCAAGCAGCTCGAAGGGGTTCTTGACGGCGCCGTCTTCGGTGGCGTTGGTGAAACAGCTCCAGCCGTAGTAGGGCTCGCCGTCAATGGCGTTCGCGTAAACGAGCACGGACTGATCCCTGGAGGCGGGAACGTTATCCTCGTCGACCGCGGGAGTATCGGCGCAGAGACCGCCGTCCATCATTTCTTCAAAGTCGTCGTCGTCCCAGACCTCGAAGCCTGCGAGCTTGACGCTCTTCATCTCCGCGTGGAACATCGGCTTCAGATCGCGGATAGCCGTATTCAGCGACACGGCCATCGCGTTGATCCTCTTCTGGGAATAGGAGGAAGCGTCCTGCAGCATTTCAAACGCCGCGAGATAGACCTCGAGCGCGGCGGCGTAGCTTTCCTCGGTGTACTCCTCGGGGTTCAGCTCGTCGAAGATGGCGCACAGCTCGTCGAGCTCGTCGACGTAAACGCGGGTGTCGCGGAAGGTGCGGAAGTCGCCGACGTAAAGCGTGTAGCCGGCTTCCAGTCCGCTGTTGAAGCGGATCTCAAGCGCGTTGACGTACGGGAGCGTCTTGTCCGGGACCGGAGATTTGCCGACCTTGTACTGATTCACGCCGTTGTCGTCGGTGCTCCACCAGTCGGTCTGTGAGAAATCGGTCCTGAAGCCGAAGTAGTAATATCCGTCTTCGTCGGGCGTAACGAAATCGGAGCTGTAAACGAAGCCCCTGTCATATTCGCCCATATCGGTGCTGCCGTCTTCGCTGGATCTGTAATACGGTCCTTTTGTCGGCGCGCCGAAGAGCGAGATCTTGATCTTGCCGTCGTAACGGTCGCCGTTGACGGCTACCCAGAAGCAGAAGCCGCTGGCCTCGTCGAAGGTCACGCCGCTGTCGCCGAAGATGTCCTTGCCGTTCAGCTTGTCGTTCGCCGTCCAGTTGGGGCTGCCGTGGTAGTCGGCGTTCTGCGTGTTGTTCTCCGGATCGGCGTTGCGCTGACGCATGGTGCCGAGGGAGGCTCCGCCGTACTTATCCGGCGTCAGAACCGTGAACGACGCCACGTTCTCGACGGGGTTGCCCGCCGGCAGACAGTCGGAAGACAGGCCGGCGAATTCGAGGCCGTTCTTCCACGCGAGCGCGTAGTCGTCCGCGTTGAAGGCGTTGAGGCCCGGGAACTGCGTGTATTCGTAATAATCGAAGAACACGGCGCCCGCGCCGATCGCTCCTCCGAATACCGTCGCAGCGCCGAACGCGGTCAGCGTCATCAGCACGGCAAGCAGTGTTGAGATGAATCTTTTCATGGTTTTATCCTCCTTCTGACGCGCGGCTTCGCAGCGCGCATCGCAACAGTTTACCGTTTGTATTATAGCGCAACCGCGCCGCAAGCTCTTGTCGCATTGTGATATTATTCGTGATTTGTGATATTTGGGAACTTTTTTTGCGTTCCGCTCGCCGCGCATTTCGTTCTGCGGCGCGGAAAGACGCCTCCCCGGGTAAATGGCGTGCAGATAAGGGATAAGTCGGGTTTTTAACGGCTGTTTCCCGCCCGCGCTTCACAAAAAACAGCGGCCATACGTCAAGTATGACCGCTGTTTTGTTGTTTTGCCGTTTGTGCGGGATCCTCAGGCGGCGGCGCCGCTTCGGGACCCGCGCGCGTTATCAGCCGAGCGAATCCTCGCCGGCGAGTTTCGCGGCAACACGGAGGATCTTCAGCGCGTCGTTGACGGTGATGTCGCCGTCGCCGTCGACGTCGCCGATCAGCATATCCTCATCGGATGCCGCAGCCAGCTTCGCGGCGATACGCAGCGCCTTCAGCGCGTCGTTGACGGTGATCTCGCCGTCCTTGTCCATATCGCCCTTCTTGACCGCGGGCTCGTCGGTGACGGTGAATTTGACGGTCAGCACCTTGTCGCCGTTGGTGACGACGAGGGTGTAGTTACCGGCCTCTTCGATGAGGTCGCCCTGCATGAGCGGGATACCGTCCAGCTCGGCGGTGGCGTCTTCGGGAGTCCAGGTGATCGCGACGGGCTTGACGTAGCTCTTGCCGTTCTCAACGCTCGCGGTGGGCATCTCGTATTCGATGGCGCCGGAGGTGGTGAAGTGAACGGTGGTGGACTTGTCGCCGTTGGTGACGACCAGCTCATGCTCGCCGTTGGTGACGACCGGATCGCCGTAGATCAGGAACTTGCCGTCCAGCATCGCGGCGCCGACGTTCCAGTCGGGGATGAGATTCTGCTCGGAAACGTCAAAGCTCTGTCCCTCGGTGATGTTGGAGATGACGGGAGCGTTCCACGTGCCGTTCTGCGGATTCGAATAGGCGTGGATGCCGGTGACGTAGACTTCGAGGCCCTGCTTGACAACGCCGTCGAAACGGACGATGTAGAAGAATATCTTCGCAAGGTCGATATCCTGGCCGTGAGTCCAGTCGTCATAATACTCGAAGTACTCCCAGGGGAGGTAGAGCCAGCCGGCGCCGGTAGCGGGTACCGGGATGTCGACGGTGGCGCGCTCGAAGAGCGGGCCGACCTCACAGTTGGAGACCGCGAAACGCATCGTGCAGTTCTGGACGAGATCCATATCGTTGACGCCTACCCAGAGGCAAAGACCGGCGGTGCCGGAAAGGTCGCCGATAAGGGTGTTGACGGCGGTCGAGCCGGAGCCTTCCATCTTGATCGGAGTAGGATGGTTGGACTTGTCGCGGTACATGGACTTGAACTGCATCATGCCGTGCTCCATGGTCGTCTCGGAGCCCATATCGGCCTGAGCGGTCATCTTGAGCGCCTGGCTGTAGCCGGCGGGCAGCTTCGCGAAGTCGGAGTTCAGCTCGTAAACAACGTTGGCAGTACGGTCGCCGGTCGCTCTGCTGAGGTCGCGGTTCGTGTAGCTCTCGAAGCTGAAGATGGTGTTGACGGTAGAGCCGGCCTGGATCGGCACGAGTCCGGCGATAGCGGACTGCAGCGCGGCGATCGCGGCTTCGGCCTCGACCTGAGTCGGGCCTTCGGCAATCAGCCTCTCGGCGTTATCGAGCTCTTCCGAAAGCGTCATATAGGTGCGCTGGACAAGGTTGCCGCGCCAGTAGGTCTTGCCGCTCTTGTAAAGGCCGTTGAGCTTGGCAAGGGTCGGGCCGTCGGCAAGATCGCCGAGGAGCTTCAGATGGTTGATGGCGTAGTTGATCTCTTCGATAGCTTCGTCGACTTCTTCCTGAGTTACGCCGTACTGGCCGAGCAGGCCTCTGCCGGCCTCAATGGCGGCTTCGGCTCTTTCCCAGGAGGGAGAGTAATACAGCGTCTCGTCGAGAGTATTCATATACGCCGACTGAGCCGTGACAACAGACTCGAGCGTCGTGAAGTCGGCGGAGGAAATGCTCCACTCGAAGCCGGTCAGATCGGCGATGTAGTAAATGCCGCTGACGTCTTCAAAATAGATGTAGATGGTATCGAGACTGTCGATCCAGTCGTAGATGTCCTCATCGCCGTTGACGTCGTAGAAATTCGTCCACGCAACGCCGATGTAGCCCTGCTTCGCGGGCAGCTCGACCGCGGTCTCTTCGCATTCGAAGTAGATCTCTTTGGAAGAAACGCCGAGGCCGATGCGGCAGGCGTTCGGGATCGGATCGAGGCTATCGTCCCACTTGATCCAGAAGCGGATGCCGCTGGCTTCGCTCAGAGGCTCGGAGCCTTCTTCAAGCTCAAAGGGGTTCTTGATCGCGCCGCCGTCTTCGGTGGCGTTGGTGAAGCAGCTCCAGCCGTAGTAGGGCTCGCCCGCAACCGCGTTCGCGTATACGAGTACGGACTGCTCCCTGGTGGAGGGAACGTTATCCTCTTCGATCGCGGGGGTATCTACGCAGAGGCCGCCGTCCATCATTGCTTCAAAGTCGTCGTCGTCCCAGACTTCGAAGCCGGCGAGCTTGACGCTCTTCTTCTCAGCCTTGAACATGGGCTTCAGATCGCGGATGGCATGCTTGAGCTCGGTCGCCATGGCGTCGACCTGCTTCTGAGTGTACTGATCGGGGTTCTGGAGCATCTCGAAGGCTTCGAGATAGATCTCCATCGCGTCGGAATAGCTCTCTTCGGTGTAGGCTTCCGGATCGAGGTCGTCGAAGATAGCGCACTGCTCTTCGAGCTCATCGACGTGGATACGGGTATCCTTGTACATACGGAAGTCGCCGACGGAGACGACGTCTCCGGACTGCACGCCGCCGAGACGGATGCAGACGGCGTTCAGCTGAACGAGGTACTTCGCGGAGATCGGGAAGTGATCAGCCATGTTGCCGGTGTTGTGGAAGTTGCCGTCGTCATCGGCGTACCACCAGCCGGGCCAGTAGAAGTCCGTTTTGAAGTCGAAGTAGACGTAGCCGTCTTCATCGGCTCTCTTGCCGGAGCATTCGAAGATGCAGCCGGAGCCGTAATCGGACATCGTAGTGCCGCCGTCGTTGTCGGTGCTGTAGGAAACGCCCTTGGTCGGGATCGCGAACAGCTGGATCTTGACGTCGCCGTCAAAATGTCCGCCGTTGTTGCCGACCCAGAAGCAGAAGCCCGCGCAGTCCTCAAAGGTGGTGTCCAGAACTATCTGGCCTTCGCCGTCCTTGGAGTTGCCGAACATATCCTTGCCTTCGATGGTGTCGAGGGCGCACCACATCGGCTCCTTCTGGACGCCGTAGGTGCTGGTCTGGTCGTTCTTGACCTCCAGCGGAGCGAGGACCATGCCGTGATACTGGTCGGGCGTCGTGCAGGTAAAGGTGGCTACCTGGTCAACGCCGTCCGGCTTGTAGTCGCTGCTGAAGCCGGTGAACGTGCAGGCGTTCTGCCACGCGTGATCCGCGATGGCGCCCGCAGAGAAAGCGCTGAAGCCGGGGAACTGCGTGTATTCAAAGTAATCATAGAATACGGCGCCCGCTCCCAGCACGCCGCCGAATATCGTCGACACGCCGAACGCGGTCAGCACGAACATCACGGCAAGCAGCATGGAAAGTGTCTTTTTCATGTGTTTTCTCCTCCTGTAAGATTTGTCTGTTTTCGTGTGCGACAATGTGCATATATTGCAGATGCGACACCTACGCACAATATCAGCATTGTATTTTAACACGATTGAACGCGGAGTTTCTTGTCGTATTGTGATATTATTACGGACTTGTGATATTTTTGCAAGTTTTTTGAGAAAAAGAACGGCGGCCGCAAAGTGAAGGGGATTCCTCGTCGGCGCGTTCGCGGCTCCTCGGAATGACAGAATACGCAGCGCCGCGGGTAGGTCTGTCATCCTGAGCGAAGCGAGGGATCCCACACCGAGAGAAGACGCCTTCGGCGTCAGTTTAGAGTTTAGAACTATGATGCGGCTCCGCCGCAGTTATGAGCTGCCTTCGGCAGCGTTTAAGGAACAAATCGCTACGCGATTTGAACGATAAGCGTTC
>JAEEGL014675652.1_pt1 | contig 34936 bp, 25 predicted proteins | sample 9134231 | NCBI WGS metagenome assembly JAEEGL01 (sample SAMN16246548, study PRJNA631951) | gut metagenome | biome: gut microbiome; feature: rumen; material: fiber-attached | host: Bos | place: Iran: Karaj | collected 2018-10 | reverse complement strand
ATTCATACTACTTTTTATTAATCATCATATCGAGCACTACATTATCTACACCGGCTGAACATTTTACTGAGATGTTTGCGACATTGTCTATAGTTTTTTCTACATCGTCGCAAACTATACCATCATCCTTACTTACTCTTTCACCTCTTAGAGCAAGTCTTGATGAGAATATTGCTGTTTCAAGTCCGCTATATATTTTAAGAGCACAATCTGGTTTTGCTCCATCGCAAATCATACCAGTAAGTGAGCCAACCATGTTGTGAATAACTGCTGCAATATCATTTTTCTTTCCGCCATATAGATATGCTATACCACAACCTGCTCCGATAGATGCTATCATAGCACCACAAAATGCTGAAAGTGTACCGAATTTACTTTTTATATATATTGATATAAGATTTGAAAGTGCAAGTGCTTTAAACTTTTTCTCACTACTTACTTCCATATCATAGGCATAAGATATTATAGGCACAGAAAGAGTGATTCCTTGGTTTCCGCTTCCACTATTTGCAACTACTGGAAATGGTGCTCCAGCCATTCTTGCATCTGCCGCTGCTGTAGTTCTCATAACTGCTCTTGTTCTGTTTACATTGTGCATGCCACCACTATCAAGCATAGATTTCATATTTCTTCCAATATTTAATCCATAGTCAGCTTCTAAACCTTTTTGGCTAATAGCCATATTTAATTCTTCTGCTTTTTTTAATATTTCAATATCATCTTTCTTTGGATCAAGATACTCATCAACAAATACATAGATGTCTTCTATACTTAAAGTCTCTGCTATCTCCTTCGGTGATATATGTTCTGCCTTACCTGCACCACTATTTTTATTTTCAAATGTTACCTTTCCATCTACTTTAATTTCTACTACATTTGTATGAGCATCTGCGATAATGCAACTTGCCTCATGCGACTTTCCCTTTACAGTCGTTTTAATATACAAAAGATTTGGTTCCGTAGAAACTGAAACTTTTATCTTGCCTGCTTCAATCATTTTAGTTACTGGCTCATAATCACTTTCACTGACATCATTATTTACATCTAGTATTTTTTCTGGATTCCCTCTTAATGCACCTACACCGGCTGCATAATTCACGCCAACCTTTGTGGTATTTGGGAGTCCAGCTGACATAGCATTTTTTAAAATATTTTTACTTGCTTCAACATCAATACTTTCTACTGAGTCCCCTAATTTTTTTAATTCTGTAGCTGCAACACTTGCACAATATGACACAGCTGCCGGTTCGGTACAGCCAGTTGCTACATACATATTTTCTCGTAAAATTCTTAGAATCTTTTCTTTTTTTTCGTCAATATTTTGATCATTAATCATAGTTTTCTCCTTATATTTATAATTTAATTTATAAATTATGGGGGCTCACGTAGCTCGCCCATCAATTTCCTACCCCTATTATACCACAATATTGCCACTTTTCAAATATTGAATTCCTATGATTTTATTATATAATATAGATATGAAAATAAATACATTGAAAAAACTGAATATTTCCATTTTTGCCCTTATTTTTTTAGTTTCAAATGTTGCGACATTTGCAGATGCAAGTATTATCATAGCTCCAACAAGCGTACCGCCTACTACTACTTCTTCTAATAATATGCAATATAGTTATGATTCCTATGGCAATATCATTCCTGGCTCTGGCGTGAGTGTAGTCAATCCAAGTTATGGCTCAAATATTGTAAGTCCAGAAGCCGAAGTTATATCATCATTTTCTTATGAGGCAGAAAGCATAGATTACATAACAGTTCATCATATAGTAGAAGAAAATAATAACTTTTATTGTTATGAAAATGGGGCACCAGTAAGAAACGGTTGGAGAAAAATTAGTAGGAACTCATTTGCTGCCTTTGCTCCTGTTGATGGATATCGCGATAATTATATTTGGGCATACTTTACTACTTCAGGCAGAGCTATGAAGGCAAGTAATGGTTCTATTAAAAAAGTGCGAATTGGAGACTACACTTATGCATTTAACGAGTATGGTCAACTGCTCCTAGGTTTCTTTAATGATAGAGGAGATATGTGGAATGAGAGCGAAACTGAAGATCCTTTTGACTTACTTGATGATAGAAATAGTCTATACCATTCTAATGAATCAACTGGAGTTTTAACTTCTGGCTGGTATAGAATGAGAAATACAACTTCAAGATATCCAAACAAAGATAGCATTTGGCTCTACTTTGCACCTTCATCATTTAAAATTACGAGATCAACAGGTAGTAATTATAAAAGTTTAACTATCAGTGGAAAGACTTATGCCTTTGATGACAATGGTGTTATGCTCACGGGATTTGAAGCAAGTAGGTATAATGAAGAGCATGGCGGTACAATTAAAAATGTTTACTTTGGATCTGATGGTGCAGAAATAAAAAATGGTTTTTTCAATATAAATATGGATGATGAATATACCTATGAATTATTTGAAGAGTATGAGGACCAATATGATGATGATGACATAACTATCTACCTAAGTAAAAATGGGCAAGTATATAAAAATATGATTAAAAAAATCGGTTCTTCATATTATGGCTTTGATAGTAATGGTGTTCTCTTAAAAGGTTTAACAGTATGGAATGGAAATAACTATATAGCAACTATTGATACTGATTCTACAAGCGGGAAAGATTTTATGGCAAATGGTATCTATTATCAAAAGTATGGGGGTATGAGCCATCTTTCTAACAATGACACTTTACAATATTTTGATCACAATGGAAAAAGAATTACTTCTGGCAAAATAAATTTATCTGATAATGTATACACATATGCAGCTACCAATAATGGTGCAATAACAGGAACACACAACAAAAAATATTATGTAAATGGATTACTTATAAAACCAGAATACTCTAAGTATGGTGTATATATTCAAAAACCAAGTAAGACACATTACTCTATGGCGGAAATTGTAAGTTCTGATAATTTAGTTGTAAATTCAAATGGAAGCGTACAAAGTGGATATAATGTATTAAGAGATGATGATGATAATTTCTGGTTAGTAAATGGACATAGATTAATAAATGTTTATACTACAAATATTAGAAGAAGTGGTGATACTTGTTATTTCAAATCTACTGGTAAGAATGGCAATGATGAATGGATTCCATTTGGAACTAAAGATGCATATGGTAGAACTTGTGTGGAAGATGTAACTCCAAATGGTACAAGACTTGCTGGTGGTGCAGTAAGTTCTTTCCAAACAAAAATATTGTCTGATCAAGCAATAAACTTTTATGTAAGATAAGTAAAGATAAATAAAGGGCGGTCATTGGCCGCCCTTATTTTTTTATTCATTTGTAAAAACTGGATCAGGGAAGAAACTAAGATCTTCTTTTGATTCAATCGCACCTTTTTTCTTATTTGTGCAAGTGATGTTCAAGTCCTTGTCAACTGAAAGTTCATATACTACATCATATGCTTTCTCTCCACCTTCCCAAGGTCTTCCATAAGTAAAGGTAAGAGTTTTCTTTCCTTCCTTTGTTGCTCTAAAATAGTAAACTCTTTTACTTGGCGCACCAACAGCATCAAGATTTTCATTCATTTGATAGTCTTCTCTATCAAGAGCTATCTCAGCTTCACCATTTGAAAATACATATTCCCAATCATATCCAGTAGTTGGGTTAGTTTCAAATGTTAGTGACAATAATTTACCCTTGCCATATTTTGATCCACCAGCACCACTATTGCCACAGGCAAAAAGTGATACACCTACTAATAAACTCATTAATACTAATAACAACTTTTTCATAATTTTCTCCCTTCGGGCTCGAAAAACTAACCCCTACAATTAAACAGTTGATATCTGCCATTGCAATTATTCAGTCTTATTTTTTAAAATTTGAAAAATAAAATCTTTATTGGAATCCGTTTTATCAAACTTATCAAGAATAAGTTCTATTGAATCTTCTTTCTTTTGGTCATTGACTAATTTATGAATATAGTTTGCTGCTTCAAGTTCATTTGTATTAAGAAGTAAATCATCTCTTCTTGTGCCACTCTTTTGTATATCTATAGCAGGGAAAATTCTTCTCTCTTGAAGTTTTCTATCAAGTACAAGCTCCATGTTGCCAGTTCCCTTAAATTCTTCATATATCACATCATCCATTCTTGATCCTGTATCAACAAGTGCAGTCGCGAGAATTGTTAATGAGCCACCCTCTTTCATATTTCTTGCAGCTCCAAAAAATTTTTTTGGCATATGAAGTGATGCTGGGTCAAGTCCACCTGACAAAGTTCTACCGCTTGCAGTGCAAGTTAAATTATATGCTCTAGTAAGTCTTGTAAGCGAATCAAGAAGTATTACAACATCTTCTTTTTGTTCAACTAATCTTTTAGCTCTTTCAACTACCATTTCAGCTACTCTTTTATGTCTTTCAGGAATTTCATCAAAAGTTGAATAAATTATTTCTACGTTATCGCCTTTTACTTCATCTTTCATATCAGTTACTTCTTCTGGTCTCTCATCAACGAGTAGAATTAGCAAATGCACATTATTATTATACTTAAGAATTGATTTTGCAATCAACTTTAAGAGTGTGGTCTTACCTGCCTTTGGTGGAGATACGATAAGTCCTCTTTGCCCTTTTCCAATTGGAGAAAGTAAGTCTATAACTCTAATTGCTGTGTTGCCCCTTTCACTATCATCAAGTAATTTTAATTTTTCATTTGGAAAAATTGGAGTCAACTTATCAAATCTAACTCTATTTTTAACTTTTTCTGCTTCTACTCCATTGATTTCAAGTAAGGTAGTAAGAGCTGCAAATTTTTCCCCTTCCCTTTGATGTTTTTTGATTCCCTTTAATATGTCGCCAGTTCTTAAATCATATTTATAAATTTGTTGACCTGATACATATACATCATCCGCACCAGGCAAAAAATTGTCACATCTTATAAATCCGACAGTTCTTTTACTATGTTCACTTTCCAGTTCTACAATTTCAAATATTCCTCCGCAAAATTCTCCTGCATTATTTTCTTTTACTGGCTCATTTTCACATATTTCCATAAGCATTTCAATGACTTCAGACTTAGTCTTACTACTAGCCTTTAAGCCTTTTTCTTTGGCCATCTCACGTAATTGTTCAAGTGTTAATGATTCAAACTTTTCTCTCATTAATATCCTTTCTGGTATTAAAACCCTACACAAAAATATAAAAATATGCTATAATAATGTGGTTATGAGTAAAAATAATAATATTGAAACTAAACAAAAAATGTCAATTATGGAAATCGTTCTTAGATTCTTCTTTGGCTTTTTAGTACCATTTGTTTTAATAAATGGTTTAATTTTCTTTTTATACATTCAGTGTCCAACTATAAAAGTTGTTGAGCCAGATTCAAAAGACTTTGAAGAAAATAAAATTAAATTTTCAGTTGATTGTAAACTACCCATCAAAGAAGTAAAAGTTCTATTTCAAGATAAAGATTTTATGTATTCTAAGACTAATAACTTATATGTGATAGATGTAACAGATAATGGAACCTATACTGTAAAAGCAACTGCCATCAATGGTGCCATAAGTGTTTATAATGCACCAATTGAAAGCAAAGATGTAACCCCACCTTCAATTGATGTTGAAACTGTCATAATCACAGGTAATGTATTAAATATTACTGTTCGTGATGATAATTCTGGAATTAATTACGATAATCTATATGCTACACTTGAAAATGGAGAAAAAATATCTCCATCATTTGTAGATAAAGAAGTAGGTGCCGTTCAATTTAAAATTGAAACAGGTGATAAAATTATTGTACATGTTGAAGATGTTTCTGGCAATAGTTCAGAAACACCATTCACTATTACATAACCTTAGGTCCTGCATTCTTTATATCCTCTGGCATATGAGGATATTTTTTTTCAAAATTTTCTTTAAACATATTGGCAAGTTTCTTTGCTTGCTCATCATAAGCTGATTTATCAGACCAAGTATCTCTTGGATTTAATATTTCACTTGGACAATCTTGAATTTCTTTTGGTATATCTACATTGAAAACATCATCATGAATAAATTCTGATTTTTCTATACTACCATTTAAAGCTGCTGTGACCATAGCTCTTGTATATTTAAGTTTCATTCTTGAGCCGACTCCATATGGTCCACCAGTCCATCCTGTATTTACAAGGTAAACTTTTGTTTTATATTTTTCAAGTCTCTCACCAAGCATCTCTGCATATTTTTCTGCAGGGAGTGGCATAAATGGTTCACCAAACAAAGTTGAGAATGTTGGTTGTGGTTCAGTAACTCCTCTCTCAGTACCTGCAAGCTTAGATGTGAAGCCAGTAACAAAATGATACATAGCAGCATTTTTATCAAGTCTTGATATAGGAGGCAAAACTCCAAATGCATCTGCAGTTAAGAAGATAACTACCTTTGGTATCCCTCCAACTCCTGGTATTTGAGAATTTGAAATATATTCTACAGGATAACCAACTCTTGTATTTTCAGTTATAGATGAGTCTGAATAATCACATTCTCTTGTTGTCTCATCCATTATAACATTTTCAGCAAGTGCTCCAAATTTTATAGCATGATATATTTCTGGTTCATTTTCTTCTTTTAAGTCTATACATTTTGCATAGCATCCACCTTCAAAGTTAAATACTCCATCTTCTGACCAGCCATGCTCGTCATCACCTATAAGTCTTCTATTTGGGTCAGCAGAAAGTGTTGTCTTTCCAGTTCCTGAAAGTCCAAAGAAAACCGCAGTCTCCTTTGTTATTGGATCCATATTTGAAGAACAATGCATAGGAAGTATATTCTCTTCTATAGGCATAATATAGTTCATTATGCTAAACACTGTTTTCTTTATTTCTCCAGCATAGGCAGAACCTGCTATTATGGCAGTATTCTTTTCATAGTCTATCATAATAGCTGCTTCTGAATGAATCTTAAGTTCTTCTGCATTTAACTTTAAACCTGGTGCAACTAAAATAGTCCACTCAGGCTCTCCAAAACTTTTTAGTTCTTCATCATTTGGTCTAACTAACAATTGATGTATAAATAAGTTTTGACTTGCTAATTCATTTATTATTCTAACTTTTCTTCTGTACTTTTTATCTGCTCCAGCAAAACCATCAAATACAAAAACATCTTTATCAGCAAGGTAATCTATAATCATGTCTCTTATCTTATCAAAAGTTTCTCTTGTAGTTGGCACATTAACTGATCCCCAAGAGATTTTATCATGTACTGCATCTGAATCCACTATAAATTTATCTTTTGGAGACCTACCAGTGTACTTCCCCGTCTTTACAAGAAGTGCTCCTGTGCTAGTAAGTTTACCTTCGCCTCTTTTAAGTGCTTCTTCTACAAGAACTGCTGGTTCTAAATTATTATAAACATTTTTTGCTTTAATTTTTATTAAAAAGTTTTCCATTATGATACCTTAGCTATTGCTTTACCGTTTTCATCAATCGTATAAGTTCCTACTGAAGTACTTATACTCCTTGTCTGTCCTCTTTCTGCTCTTGCAAGTGTTCCATCATCTTGTAAATAATATGCTCCGGTTGAAACATTTACCCAAGTCCCATGTCTCATTTCGCCACTTGTTGGATCAAAGTAATACATATTTCCATTACTCATTTGTCTCCAACCAGTAATCATATATCCTGATGAATCTACACAATATACTTTACCATTTTGCTTTATCCACTCATTATTAGCACTTTGCCCACTTGCTTTTATAAAATACCAGCCTTTATTATCTCTTTGCCAAATACCTTGTGTATCTCCTGCATTTGTTATTCCCACAGTAGTTGTTGCTTGTGCAAGTGCTACTTGATTTATCATTGCAGTTTGACTTGCAAGTGCTGTTTGGTTTGCAAGAGCTGCTTGACTTGCAAGTGATGCTTGGTTAGCTGCCATTTGATTAGTTGCTAGATTTGTTAGCATTGCTTGGCTAGCCCTAAAATTTGCTTGAGCCATAGCATTGGCATTTGCTGCATTCGCTGCATATAAAACCGAGTTGCTATTTACATTACTTCCCGCCTCAATAGAAGCAACCTTTCCAAAGTTGAGAAGTTTTGTTGTATCAGTAAATTGTGATCCATTTGCATTTAATACTATTGCTATAAGTCTTTGTCCATTATAATCAAGTTCTGATGCCATAGTGTATTTTGCCTTACTTGTATATCCAAGTCTACTTGCTGAAATACCTGCATAATAATTTTTATCGCCAGGAACTAACAATTTATTACTTGTTGTGAGTGCAAGTGCACCTCTATGAACTGTAGCTGGAAGAACATATGCAGGTTGTTGAAGCATAAGTTTTAGTACTGGATTTGATGTAACTTTATCCATTATGATAGCCATATCATATGTAGTGGTTACTTGTGCACTATTATTTAATCCAGTAGGATTAGTAAAGTTAGTTGCAACACAGCCCCAACTTCTTACTGTTTGATTCATTATATTAACAAAATTTGGTACACTTCCTGCCACATTTTCTGCTACAACATTTGCAACATCACAACATGATTTTACAAACATAGCTCCTATTGCATCACGAACAGTAATTGTATCTCCTGCTCTTAATTTTGCAGTATTTGCACCTGATTCAAGATTTGACACTGCACTTGCGCTTACCACTAAAACATCATCAAGGTTTTTATATTGTACAAGAACCGCAGCTGTTACAAGATTTGTAAGTGCTGCAGGATGGAATGGGTTAAGTCCACCCTTTGAAAAATAAATTTGTCTTGTATTAGCATTTACAATAAGTGCTCCTGGTGCAACTATATTTGGTTTCACAGCCTGTATAAAATCATTTGTTGTATATATTATAACTCCATTGTCACTTGTAACAGTTGAAACATTATTCGTAGTTGTATTGTATGCTGGCATTGGATTTTGTGCCACATTATTAGTTTGATAATTTGCTGCTCCCGGTCCACTCGTTTCATTGCCAACAGATTCAAGTCCCACTCCTCCAGCAACAGGAGCTAAAATCTCATGTACTGTAGGACCTAGATCCGCTGTATTGGTCTGCACATTTGATTGTAATGCACCATTTGATATTACTTGAGCATTTTGACGATAATTTCTAATGCTTGCATTATATGCCCCTGGCGATGAAATACTGTTCACTCTTGGTCCTGCATCTGCCGTATTAGTGCCATTTGCAAGTGAACTAACCATATTACCTGTAAACTCATCTAAAGTTACCCCTTGTATTGGTGTATCATAAGTCATAGAACTATTAGGTCTTAATCCTGGTCCTGAATATTGATTCTGTAAATAAGTTGTTGTAGCATTTAAACTCTGCGTCTTATCTCCCATGCCAGGTGCTACTCCAATTACGACATTATCAGCATATATTGCTGTAGTCAAAAGTAGTACTAAGCTCATTAAAATAGATAAAAACTTTTTAGGAAATGATCTACACATTATCATTTTCCTCCTTTTCACTTATCCTATCTTTCTTTTCATCTTCTATGCCAGTAATTTCAGTAAAGAGTTTCATAAACTCCTTGCCTGTAATTGTTTCTTTCTCTATCAAGTAGTCTGCTATCTTATCAAGAGCTTCCCTATTGTTACTTAAAAGAACTTTTGCTTTTTCAAATGCATCTTTAAGCATTTTTTGAACTTCTTCATCAACTTGAGTTGCAGTTTCATCACCACAATTCATATCAATTCCATTTTCAAGATATTGACTATGTGTTGTAGCAAGTCCCATAAGTCCAAATTTGTCACTCATACCATATTGAGTTACCATTGCTCTAGCAAGTTTAGTAGCTTGTTCTATATCATTTGCAGCTCCAGTCGTTATCGTGTCAAATACTATCTCTTCTGCTGCACGACCTGCAAGGAACACAACCAACTTCTCTTCAAGTTCTTTTTTTGTATTAAGATATTTTTCTTCTTCAGGAGTTTGAAGCACATAACCAAGTGCCCCCATAGTTCTTGGAACTATAGTTATTTTTTGCACTGGCTCGGTATGTTTTTGAAGAGCTGTCACAAGTGCGTGCCCAACCTCATGATAAGAAACTATTTTTCTTTCTTCTTTTGATAATATTCTATCTTTTTTCTCTTTACCAACAAGGACTACTTCAACTGCATCTTTTAAATCTTGTTGACAAACTTTTTCTCTTTTTGCTTTAGCAGCAGTGATTGCTGCTTCATTTATCATATTGGCAAGGTCTGCACCAACAGCTCCTGAAGTTGAAAGTGCAATTTCTTCAAAGTCAACTGTGTCATCAAGTTTCACATCTTTTGAATGCACTTTCAATATAGAAATACGACCTTTTAAATCTGGTTTCTCAACTACTATTCGTCTATCAAATCTTCCCGGACGAAGAAGTGCTTGATCTAAAATTTCAGGACGGTTTGTTGCTGCCATAACCATGATACCATTATTTATTTCAAAGCCATCCATTTCAGATAAAAGTTGATTTAATGTTTGTTCTCTTTCACTATCAGCACCTGATCCAGCACGAGTATCTCTTGATCTACCTATCGCATCTATTTCGTCTATGAATACTATACAAGGTGCTGCAGCTTTTGCTTGCTTAAATAAATCGCGAACTCTTGATGCACCAACACCTGCAAACATCTCTACAAAATCAGAACCAGTCATAGAGAAGAATGGAACCTTCGCTTCACCAGCAACTGCTTTTGCAAGAAGTGTCTTACCAGTTCCAGGAGGTCCAACAAGAAGTGCTCCTTTTGGAAGTTTTGCACCTACATAAGTATATTTTTTTGGATTGTGCAAGAAATCGACTATCTCTTGTAAACTTTCTTTTGCTTCATCTTCTCCTGCTACATCTTTAAATGTAACTCCAGTTTCTCTTTGCATATATCTTTTTGCTTTGCTTTGTCCAACACCAAGTATGCCTCCAAGTCCTCCAGCACCTCCAGTCATTCTTCTTGCAAAGAGACCAATTATAACCCATAAAATGATTAGCGGAGCAATTGAAATAAGAATGTCTGCAAGTACACTTGCCTTCATTCCTATAATCTCTATATTACCCTTTTCAAGTAATCTATTAACTAATTCTTTATCATCTGAAACTTTAACGACATGGTAAATAATATCTTGTGGCATCATGCTATTTAATACTTCTGCGAGTGCCTTACTTGTATTTTGATTATCACTATTTTTCAATATGATACTTATATCACTAGCAGTTGCTTTGTCCGCTTTTTTATAAGCATAAATATCTTCTGTTGATATTCTTACTCTATATATTTCACCTTCGTCAACTTTTTTCATAAAATCAGAATAGCTAAGTTCTGTTTGTTGACTTGACATAAACCTTGAAGTATTGCCAGAAAATATACTAAGCATAAATACTGCAAATACTACAGCAATAAGTAATCCAAAAAAACCTTGGAACATTCCCCATCCAGGATAATTATTTCCTCTATTATTCCCTTGTTGCCTATTACCATCCATTTATATATCTCTCCTAACACAATTTAACTCTATACACATTATAATTCACAATAAAACAAACACAAATTATTGTGTAATCAACAATAACTCATAATCTTATACTTAATTAGAGTACAATACATAGATATTATAACTAGAAAATAAGATAAAATCAAGTGTTTTGAGCAAAAAATATGTAAATATTTCTGTTATACCACTATATATTGCGCAAGATTTTAAATTTTTATGTGGTTTTTGATATACAGTGTCCCCAAATTTCAAACAATATACCCCGTCCCCAAATTTAAATGGCATTTGTGTATAATCATAGTGTTATGAAAATAAAGTTGACTGAGAAACAAAATAAGATCTTGGAAACTGTTGCTATAATTATGCTTATAGTGTTTTCACTAATTTCTTATTCTATTACAAAAATAATTAGCGGGAACCAAGTTGGTGATAGAAATATCACAGTGTTTATTGATGGGAAAAAGATTACCCATATTGATGGTGTTAAGATAAATATAAATGTAGATATAACTTTTATTATTGGTGATAAAGATGGTGATTATAATACGATAGAAATTAAAAATAAAAAAGTCAGGTGCATCGATGCAAATTGCCCTGACAAAATATGTGTGAGTCACAGTTTCTTAAATGATGATATAGATAACGACATGATAGTATGTGCACCGCATAAGTTATTAATTACATATCAATAGTGTGGGCTCATATAACTCGCCCATACGATAATTTGGGCTCGTGTAACTCGCCCATACAATTATGTAAGGGTGAGCCTTCGTAGTCGCGAACTACGCGAGCGACATTTATTCATATAAGCTCTTGGTTACAAATTTTATATTTAAATATTTCTGCAATTTATCAATTTCTTTCTTTATCAATTCATTTCTAAGTCCAGCCACATTTGAAAAATCAACTTGAGTGCTATTATCATTATAGACATATGGATTATTCTCACTATATCCATCCATTCCTGCAAGCATTACTTCTTTCACTCCAATCATTTGCATAAGTTTCATGACCATAAGTCCAGCATTGTCAACTATGTCTTTACTTTCTACTGCTATACTATAAAAATTAATATTATAATTTTTATTTATTGCTTCTCTCATATTGGATGTGAGAATCACTTCAAGATTTTTATTATTCTTTTTAAAATCATCTATCTCTGTATCAAGGCTTCTATATCTTCTCATATTACTTGAAAAAATGAAATCTGTTTTAAAACTATCATTATAAAAATTAACCGCAATACTAATTACATCTTTATCTTCAATCAATTTTATTATTTCCGTTTTTTTATCATTGATACTTTGACCTGGTGCTAAGATAAGTGCTTTTTTATTTCTAAATCTTTCTTCGAGTCTAGATACATCTTCACTATCATTTATATAATTATTCATATAGTCAAGATAATACTTCTCAGCTATATCTTTTTTATAAATAAGTTTATCACTCGCACTAATATTACTCATAATCTCATATAGAGATTTTTCAGTCAAAGTATTTTTTTCCGCAAGATAGATAGCATAATTTGGATGTACATCAAGAGTGCCTGATATATAAAGTGGAAGTGAATAACCCCAAAATCTTGTCTCATATATATGTTGCAAATATTCATCCATTATTTCAAGCATAGGAACTATATGGTATTTTTTATTCTTAGTTTTATTTAGGTATTCTGCAAAAAGTTCTATATTGAGGTTTCCTGCACCTCTCCCCATACCAAAGACAGATGCATCTATAATTATAGTTCTATCAAGATTTAAATTAACAAATGAAATCGCATTTTGATATGCTTGCTGCAAATTGTTATGACCGTGATATGTAAGTACTATGTCTTTTCTCATATTTTCATCTGCAACTTTTATATAATGTAAAAATGTATCATTCTTCATAGAACCAAAGGTATCAACTATAGCCATAGAGAACAAATCAAGCTCATTGAATCTTTTTATATTTTTAGCAAAATCTTCATCACTATATACATTGGTTGATACAAAATTAGCTGAAACAAGATATCCAAGTTCTATAAACTTTTTACAAGCCAAAAATCCCTCGTCAATCTTATTATTTTTAAAGATAACTCTAACCCCATCAGCCGATGTGCCATCATAAGGGCAAATCTTATCTAAATCAAGTGGACTACTTGTATCATACATGACAAAATATTTTATCTTATCATCTTTTCTACCATTTAAGACATCTTTCACACTCTCCATAGTAGGAAAAAATGTTCTGTCTTCATTTACTTTATCGCCTTTTAAAAATCCAACCTCAACACATTCAACATTTGTTTTGTTTATTTTATTCAAAAAGCCACTTATTACATCCTTTCCGAATGTAAAATCATTGACATAACCACCGTCTCTAAGGGTACAGTCTAAAATATTCACTTTTTCTAAATTTAAATTCATAATCAAATAATCCTTTATAATTAATATTATTCTAAATTGCCAACAATACTACATCTTAAAGCATACAATTTACTTGATACCTTAAGAAATAACTATACTATTTTAACATAAATTTTAAAATAAAGCAAAAAACAAATCTATTGTCCTCCTTATTCTATCTTGCGAAAATCTTTCACATAGTTTATAATTACAATAGTATGATTTATTTCATATGAATATAATTTAAGGAGTTTTTTATGAATAATATTTTAGTTGTAAACTGTGGTTCTTCATCTCTAAAATACCAACTTATTAATATGGATAATGAAGAAGTTATCGCAAAAGGTCTTGTAGAAAGAATAGGAATTGATGGTTCAAAATTAACACATAAGGTTCCAGGAAAAGAAGATTATGTAGTAACTAATCCTATGAAGGATCATGTAGAAGCTGCAAATGCTATGTTTAACGCCTTAACTGATTCTACATATGGAGTTGTTAAATCTCTTGATGACATATCTGCAATTGGACATAGAGTTCTTCATGGAGGTATCAAGCTTACTGAATCTACTCTCGTTGATCAACATGTAAAAGATGTTATAAAAGAATGTTTTGACCTTGGTCCTCTTCATAACCCAGCAAACCTCATGGGTATTGAAGCTTGCGAGAAAAATGCACCTGGCAAAAAGAATGTAGTTGTATTTGATACAACATTTGGTATGGGTATGGATGAGAAAGCTTATCTCTATGCTATACCTTATGAATACTATGAGAAATATTCTATTCGTCGTTATGGTTTCCATGGAACATCTCATATGTTCGTATCAAGAGAAGTTATAAAATTTGGAAATCTTAAGCCAGATGCAAAAGTAATAGTTTGTCACCTTGGGAATGGTGCATCAATATCTGCATCTATCGGTGGTAAATGTGTTGATACTTCTATGGGCTTAACTCCGCTTGAAGGTCTTGTAATGGGAACTCGTTCTGGTGATGTTGACCCAGCAGTTCTTCAATTCATATGCAATAAAGAAAAAATTGATATAAACGAGATGCTCAACATTTTAAATAAAAAATCTGGTCTTCTTGGTTTAAGTGGTATCTCATCTGACTGCAGAGATGTAGAAGAAGGCGTTAAAAAAGGTGATAAAGCTGCTATAAGAGCATTTGAAGTTATGCAATATAGAATAGAAAAATATATTGGTGCATATATGGTTGCACTTGGTGGTTGTGATGCTATAGCATTTACAGCTGGCATTGGAGAAAATGATAAAGATATCCGTAAGAATGTTTGTAAAAAATTAGAATTCCTCGGTGTTAAAATTGATGAAGAAAGAAATAATGTTCGTGGTAAAGCAACACTTATATCCACAGACGATTCAAAAATAAAAGTATTCTTAATGCCTACAAATGAAGAATTAATGATTGCAAGAGAAACTTTAAGACTTACCAAGTAAAACATCCAATATACGAAATAATATATAAATAACAATGAATTTAAAAGAAATAAAAAATAAAATATATGATTCAATGCCCGACCAGCTAAAAATGGTTCTAAGGGTTATTGTAAGATCTTTCAAATTATATTTATATAATGATCTGCCAATATTTGCAGCAAGCACATCATTTTTTATGATAATTTCTGCAATACCACTTTTTATGCTTTTATTTTCTACAATATCACTTATACCTTCTATACAAGCTGAAGATATAGCAAAGCAGATAAGTTTATTATTTCCAAACATACCATATGTCTTGGAAGTTGTTAGGTATGTAATGAATATGGCCAAAGAACTTTCTACTTCAAATGTATTATATGTTAATATTATTACTGCTTTAATTTCAGGGTCAACTTGTCTTTTTGCATTTATTGTTGGAATAAAAAGAGTTCACTACATTACAAGAACAAGTAATTATGTGCTTTTAAAAATTATGACAATTATAAATATTTTTGTACTATATGCCACTGTCATATTAACACTCTTATTCTTCATACTTGGAAAAATGATTCTTAATTATGCTATTAAATATTTTCCTATTGCAGCAAATATAATATCTCAAGTGTTAAGTTATAGGTATCTAACGATAAGTATTTTGCTCATAGTTTTAACTATGTCTTTATATACATGTTGTTCAAATTTTCAACGACATATGCTAAAAAATATTTATGGCTCTATATTTACCACATTTTCTTGGCTACTCATTTCAAGATTATTCTCCAATTATTATACTGCACACCCTATAAGCCAAGATGTATATGGATCACTTACTGGCATAATAATAGCTCTCCTTTGGCTATTTGTCTGCATAAATCTTGTATTTATTGGTGCCTGTGTAAATGAAGCAATATATCCACAAAGTGTTATTGAGATGGAGAAAAAAATTAAGGCTGATGAACACGAAAAAAATACTGCAAGTACCGTCACAAATGTTCAAACTTAGTTTATATTAATTAATTATATTTAAAAAGGGTTCGAGTTTCGAACCCTTTTATATTTATTTAATTAGCAAGTGGTACATGTTCTATACTTCGTTCTAAAATTCCATTGACATATGCAATAAATATTCCATAATTTGTAAATGGGATATTGGCATCATTTGCACACTTCATACGATATAACATCTCTCTATCAGGTGTCATACATCCACCACAGTGAATAATCATTTTATACTTTGATAAATCTTCTGGGAACTCAGTACCAGATGAAGTTTCAAGTGTTAAATCTGCACCTGTTCTTTCTTTAAGCCACTTAGGAATCTTATATGTTCCTATATCATAACACTGTCTATGATGAGTACAGCCCTCTGCTATAAGAACAGTATCACCAGTCTTAAGTGTGTCAACTGCTTTCACACCATTTACAGCTGTGCTTAAGAAACCTTTATATCTTGCAAGTAAAATTGAAAATGATGTAAGTGGTATATCTTTAGGAACTATGCCATCAACTAATTTAAATACCTGACTATCGGTAATCACAAAATTTGGTTTTCTTCCTGCATTATCTAGTACACTTTTAAGTTCTGTTTCTTTTGTTACTATGCAATAAGCATCATGATTTAAAACATCTCTAATCATCTGAACTTGTGGTAGTATCATTCTTCCCTTTGGTGCAGACTCATCTATAGGAGTAACTAAAACTATAAAATCATTTTTATTTGCTATTCCATCAAGTAAAGATTTATTTGAGTCATCAGGTTTAAGAGTTCCTATATGATTTTTTAATTCTTCTATCCCTTCTTTTTTTACTGCACTCACAAACAATGCTGTAGGGTTAAATGTTTTATCTGAATGGGCGAGTTTTTGCGAGCCATTCGTAGGGGCGAGCTCAGCGAGCCCACTATTCTTTATGCTACTAACAAGTTGTTCTTTCCTACTATCATCCACCAAATCACATTTATTAAACACTATAACATATGGAATACCTTTGTTTTTAAATATAGTTAAAAGCTCTTCATCATACTTATTTATGCCTTCAACTGCTGACACAACAAGAATGGCAATATCAGACTTATTTAAAATCTTTTTTGTCCTCTCTACTCTCTTTTCACCAAGTAACTTATCGTCATCATCAAATCCTGGTGTATCAATAACAACCACAGGTCCAAGTGGCAATAACTCCATCGCTTTTTGTACCGGGTCTGTAGTAGTTCCTTTTACATCTGATACGACAGCTATCTCTTGATTTGTTACTGCATTTACTACACTTGATTTACCTGCATTTCTACATCCAAAAAAACCTATATGAAGTCTATCAGCATTTGCTGTCTCATTTAAGCCTGCCATATTACACCTCCTATATAATATTAATCTTTTATAACAAATTATACAAAATAAAACACATAAACTTAGAAATTACCTTATTTACATAAGGCATATAATGGGCAGATATCACATTTTGGTTTTCTTGCTATACAAATTTCTCTGCCAAGGGCGATTATGTGAGTGTTCCAAAGTTCCCAATATTTTTTATCTATTATTTCTTTCAAGTATTCCTCTATTTCTCTCACATCTTTCGTATTAAGTTTAAAAAGAATATTGGAAATTCTTGCTACATGTGTATCAACTGCCATTGCTGGTATGCCATATAGATGACTTATAACCACGCTCGCAGTTTTTCTTCCTACTCCAGGCAGCTTTACCAATTCATCAAATTCTTTGGGTATTTTACCTTTATAATCAGTAATAAGCATCTTTGCACACTCAATTATGTTTTTTGCTTTATTATGATAAAAGCCAACTGAGTGGATATTCATTTCTAGCTCTTTTTGCTTAGCATTTGCAAATTTATGTAAAGTGTCATATTTTTTATATAAATCTTTTGTAACTATATTTACTCTTTTATCAGTACACTGAGCCGACATCATAACTGCAAATAAAAACTCATAAGGCTTACTTTTATGATAATGTAAATATAATGGGATTTCCTCGCCATATCTTTTTTTTAAAATGTTTATAACTTTTTTTGCTTTATTTTTATCTGTCATTATTGTACATAGTCATATATTATTTCATCAAATAAATCTGCATTATTTTCAATTTGTTCTTTGCTACCAACAGTTACATAGATACCATCTTTAACCATTTTATTAAATATTGCAGATAAATCATCAATGTCTTTCTTTGTTGTTTCTTTTATTTCTCTCATATATCTAACAAATTTATCTGCTCTTTTTTCATTAACTTTTGCAAATGCTTCATTTACAGCAATTGCTGCTGCTCCATATTTTGTAAGTGGATAAGAAAATTCTGCATATGCATTAAGTTTATAGTCATTTAATTCTTCTTCACTAACTTTTACCTTGCTTATAAGTGTTGGTAAATTTTCAAATATTTCATAGCTTTCTCTTAGGTTTGGATCTCTATAAGTATATACAAACGAGAATAACCTAGAAAAATATGTATATGACCCATATGCAGATCTTTTTACTCTAAACTCTGGATATAATACTTGTGAATCTATGATGCTATCTAAAACAGCATACTTTCCAGTGTATTCTATATTATCTCTAAACATAGGAGTCGCTAGATAATTATACTGCATAGTTCCATTCGCAACTATGGCTGTCTTATCCTTTATATTGCTTATAGTAGCTATATCTATTCTATTGACAATTTTTCTATGATCAAATCCATATGACATATTTATAACTTTTGCTTTTATATCTTTTACCGTTTTAAAATTTCCTATAATTTGGCATGTAAGACCACTTGTATTATATAAACTATTATATAATTGCTCCATTTCTTTTAGTAAATCTCTTACTTCATCATCATTCATTTCAGCAACTTTTTTTAAGAAATTAATATATTTTAAACCATTTAAATCAAAACCATACAATGCCGAATCACATGTTTTAGCTTCTACATACTCTTTGGCAACTGCGGTTGGTGCAGTAGAAGACAAATTTTTGAATTCATTTAAGTATGAAGAAACTACACTTTTCACTATCTTCACATCATCAAAAATAGTTTCATGCATAAGTTCATTTAATAACTCAAAACTCTTGTCTAAATTCTTATCAAGAGTAGTTACAGAAAACGAATAATAAGGTTTATACCCACCATTATAATACCTATTAACTGAAACACCTGATTTATAATCTATTATGTACCTTTTAAATGCAGCTTTTAACTTTTGCCCTTGATAATTTTTTGAAGGTAATTCCAACAATAGTGATGACAAAAGATTTAATTTCTTTGCCTCTTCCATTGTATAACCACTCATATCAAAATACAAAGCGAAAGTATTATACTTTAAATCTTCAACATCACTTCTTATGAAATTAACTCCCTCAATATTTTCTTCATATGCATAACATTTTGCTCTGTATTCGTCAAGTTCACTTAAAGTAGCCTTACGGAGCATAGATATAAGAGAATGTGATGCTTGATCCTCTACCCACTTATCAAATTCCTTTGTTTTATTTATAAGTACAGTTAACTCTTCATCCGTCATGTCCTCTTTCATTTTTACTAAACTTTCTTTTAACTTATTGTTTTGTTCTTCTAATTTTCCTTTCTTAGGGCTCGTAATACTCATAGATGAATAATTATTATTACTTATATATTTTTCCATCAATGCTTTTACTGTACCATTTTTATAAGTCTCTTCCAACTCATTCATTGCCTTAGCATGTTCTAAAATTCCAAGTACACTATCTAAGTTAGAAGAAAAAATTCTAAGAAATTCTAACTGACATGATTTTGCAAATCCATGTGAATCTTTACTTGTTTCTTGTGAATATTCAAGATAATTAAGTACACTTTCCAATACATCATCATTTATTCCATCTTTTAAAATTTCTTCAAAGGATTCTTCAACTATAATTTTAAGGTCATTTGCATAATCTTCATTCACATTTGTAAAATAAATCATAAAAAATGGCTTTGGGTAAAACAATTCATTACTAACACTAAAATTTACTTGTGGATACTTTTCAAGCAGTCTTCTCTTAATAGGTCCATCGCTATTTTGTAATGCATCTAGCACAAGTTCAAATAAACCTGCTTCATATGATGTCATTCCTTCACAAACTACATTATAAGTAATTACAGTTTTCCCATCTACTTCAGCATCTTCCGATACTGGAAAATCATAATTCACAATATTAAAACTTTGTTGCTTTTTATAATTAGAGTCATCTTTTTCAATTACTTTTTTATCATATTTATTTAAATACTCTTCACTAGAATACTTAAGATATTTTTCATAATCTATATCTCCATAAAGTGCTATAACCATATTACTTGGATGATAGTATTTTTCATGAAAACTAATAAGGTCTTCATGTGTTATTTTTGGTATATCAGATGTTTTGCCTCCTGTATTCGATCCCATAAAGCTTTCATTAAACATGGTTTTAAGTGAATTATCATATGAAACAGAATATATATCGCCTTCAACACCTGACATTTCACTATATACAATTCCACTTAAAGCTATATCACTATTTTTGTCATTTAAAATATATCTATATGCTTCTTGTTCAAGATTTTTTTCATTTTTCAAAATACTTGGTTGCATAACTCCATCTAAATAAAATTTATAGAGTTCGAACAACTGTGGGTCAGATAAAGATGATATTGGATATACAGTTGCATTTTGCATAGTAAATGCATTCATAAAAGTATTATAAGTTTTATTTGTAGCCTCATCAAATAAATTAGCATTTGGATATTTATCTGAGCCACCAAGGCAGGCATGTTCAAAAACATGTGGCACACCTTTGTCATCATATGCCAATGTATTAAATGCAAGCGCTGCTGACTTATCTTCATCATCATTTGAAATAAGCATAAGTTTAGCGCCAGATTTTTCATGTTCAAACAAAACTAATTTTGCATTTCTAGCTTCATAATCATATATTGCATTGACTTTAAAACCATACAAAGTATCTCCAACATGAGGCAATTTAAAGTGTGACAATGTAAAAGCATCTCCAGTAATTTCAACTAGTTTTTCTCCAAGTTCAACCCCACCCTTTTTAGTTCTGTTTTGATTATTATCCCTATCTATAGCATTTTGTTTATTAATCTCTGAGTCAGTTGATTTAAACGATTCACTGCTAATATTAAATGGAATTTCTATTTTGAATTTAAAGGCAGTTGTTGTGCATGAACATAAACCTATAATACAAATTAGCAAAACTGCTGCTAAAGAATTTCTAATTAAATATTTTGTAACTTTTCTCATCTTAACTCTCCTATATTATATCCACTATTTATTGTGGTGCATTTACCGATTGTGGTGCAACTATCACATTGCTACTTGGTGCATCTACTACAAGCGGAACATCTGGCAAAATTGGTATAGTATCAAAATTTGGTGTTATAAAAGCTGTATCATCTGATACTTGATCTTTATATTTTGCTGGCATATTTATTGTTCCAAGATTTGTATGTAAATTGCATCTCGTCCTTGGCTGAGTTCCATCCACGAAATATTCATTGTAAGTTGCATCACCTCTTAAATCATGTTTACAGCCATCTGTAGCTAGTAAACCAGATTTTCTACATATGTTTCTTGTTATTAATGATTCTGGTCTTTCAAATTTTATATCTTTTAAGTTAGCGTGAACTTTAGTCATAATTTTTCTCCATATATTTTTATGGAAATTTGTTCCTCCATTATTTGTTTTTGTCTTGGTATCTTGAAGTGATTGATTTTCATCACATCCGCCCCATACTCCTGCTGTATAATATGGAGAATAACCAACAAACCATACATCATTATTATTAGTAGTAGTTCCTGATTTTCCTGCAAGAGACATTCCTTTAAAATGTGCTCTTGTAGAAGTTGGTGAAATATTCATCTTAGGACTACTAAATGCTTTGCCGCCAACCATTGAATCAGCCATTGCAGATGTTAATAAATAAGCATTTTCTTTTGACATAACTCTAACTGATTTATTTTTTGTATTGTCTAATATTACTTTTCCATCTCTATCATAAACTTTAGTATAAAGCACTGGTCTCATATACATGCCACTATTTGCTATACTTGCAAATGCAGAAGTAAGTTCATAATTAGTAACCCCATAAGTAAGTCCACCAAGTGCGGCTGCTGGATTTGCATCCTCTACATCATCAAGTGATGTTATGCCAAGCCTTTTTGCATATTTAACTCCAACTTCTGGTGTCACAGTTTCCATAAGACACCTTACTGCTATTATATTTAATGAATAAACAATTCCTGCCCTTATATTTTGAAAACCAAGATATCCGCTTGAATACCAGTTCTTAAATGTTTTACTAAGATTTTTTGTTGTCCAAGTATATTCACTATCATAATAAGTTGTTGCAAGTGTTTTATTGTATAATTCAAGTGCAGGTGCAAATGTAGATAAAACTTTAAAAGTACTTCCTGGTTGTCTCTTTGTTACCGTCGCACGATTAAGAGACCTTGATACAGTTTTTTCTCCTCTACCGCCAGCAAGTGCAAGCACTTCTCCTGTCTTATGATTTACAAGCACAAACGAACACTGTGGTTCAAGAAAATAATTTAAAGTTTCTGCAACTACACTATCGCCATCTTTAATCACATAATCTTTAAAACTATTTATATATTGAGTGGCTATATCTTTAGAATTAAAAAGTCCATCATATTTTTTATTTTTCAATACATTTGTATGATAGTTTGCTACATCAATTTGTGAATAATGAGTTTGAGTATCATCACTATGCATAACTGACAATCTATAATCAATTGCATACTTTTTTACTGTATAATTCTTATCATCATTCACTTCAGTATTGACTATACTTTGAATTTTAGGGTCCATAGTAGTATTGACACTAAGTCCACCAGCATAAAGTAAATTCATAGCCTCATCTTTTCCAAGTCCAAGTCTTTTTACCAAATCTTCATACAATTGGTCTATAACCGACTCTGTAAAATATGTATATACAGTATTTGTATTTTCAACTTTGATTTCTACATTTTGTATTCTATTATAGACATCATCATGTATGGCTTCTTCATATTCTTCATGAGTTATATATTGTTCTTCAAGCATATTTTTTAAAGTTTGTCTTTGTCTTTTTTTATTATTTTCAGGATTTGTTATAGGATTATTTTTGGTAGGATTTTTAGTAATACTTGCAATGACCGCACATTCACTTAATGTTAAATCTTTTACTTCCTTATCAAAATATCTTCTTGCAGCTACTTTAACTCCAAGTGTATTTGAACCTAAGTTTATAAGATTTAAATAATCTGTCAAAATTTGTTCTTTTAATTCTTTTCTACTTACTTCTCTGAGATTTTCATCTTTTTGTACATCTTCACCACTTTTCAAATTGAACAAGCTATGCCAATCAGCAATCTCATTACTATTTTCATATTGAAATGCAATATATAACTCTTGTATTTTTCTTACATACTTTTCAAAACCTTTTTCATGCAAAGCTGCATCAAACAAATAGTTTTTTATAAGTTGTTGAGTTATAGTTGATCCACCACCTCTTGTAGAATCCGATGTCAATACTCCATATACTGCTCTGAATATTGAATCTATATCTATACCTCTATGTTGCCAAAATCTTTTATCTTCAATAGCCACAAAGGCATTAATCAAATATGGGTTTTCTTTTATTTCTTCATATTTAAGTGGTTCTCTATTTGAGCCGGCTTTTATAAGCGTATCTATAGTATTACCATCCCTATCAAGTATCTTGGTTGCAAATGCCTTTGGTCCAAAATAAAAACTAGTAATAGGTGGAGTGCTGTCAAGTATACCTTTTACAATTCCTAAACCAAAGAAACAGCAAAGCAATCCAATGCCTATCAGTGCAACAAAAAGTTTTCTAAAGATATGAAGTTTTTTCTTCTTTCTTCTCTTTTTCTTTTTCTCTTTAGATTCTTTTTTTACATCCATATCTCTTCCAACAAATTTTTGTTCTGGAAGTTTGATTTTCTTAATACTACCTAATTTTCTAAGTTTATATTCCACTAATATCCTCTCGCTTCTCTACTTCTTCTTGCATAGTTTGAATCTGGATGCTGTGCAATTATTTTATCAAAAAGTTCATTTGCCTCTTTATATCTTTCAAGATTTTGATAAAGCCTCGCTAATAAGAACATAGTTTCTGGATCTCCAGGATTAATACTTAATGACAGTTGGTAATACGATATTGCCGCATTTTTATTACCACCATTCCAACTCTCTGTGCCGAGTTCAGTAAGTCTTTTTGCACCTATCCCCTCTATTCGAGATCTTGCTTGATTTAATAAAGTTACAAGTGACTCATCCGTTATAGCATCCTTATCAAGATCAACATAGTTTTTAGCCGCACGGCTTATATACCCATTATCAAAATCAGTAATTATACTATTCAGCGTTTCATATTGAGATGTATATAATCTATTTTGTTCTTCATAAGCTCTAAGTTTTACACTTACATCTTCATAATTTGTTTTTAATTCATTATTCTCTATCCTTATATCTCTTATGGTTTTATTTTGATCATTCACTAACTCTGCATATCTTATAAGTTCATCTTGCATTATAGTACTGCTACTACCACTTGTTCGAGGTGCAACTATAAGAGAATGAAATAGCACTCCTATAATTATTCCAATAAGAACAAATATTATCTTCTGGTTCTCAGATAATTTTATGTATTTCCTTGGAAGTATAGCATCATCATTCTCTAATTTTTTTATTGAATAAATTTTTTCTATCTTCTTCTCTTTTACTTCACTCTTTTTTGTATTTTTAATGACATAATCCATATGCTCGTTGATAAATTTATTACCATTATCTATTTTCTGGCACTTTAGTAAATATGCACCTGCTTTAATATGTTCTCCTATACTTAATAGAATAACAGACAAAAGCATCATAGCTTTAATATTATGATCATTATATTCAACTGCTTTATAAAGTTTTAACATCGCATTATCTTTTTTATCTAAACCAGTCTCTTTTACATCATCAATATCATCAATCGCAGAATTATACATTTTTATACTTTTAAAAAATTTGTCATTGTCGTCATTTTGCACTTTATAAAGATATTCATTTGCCGGGTTTATCTCATTTTTAAATAAATCTTTACTGATAAGCCACTGAACAACTGCTTCTATTATTTGCCCTTCTTCATAAAAAATGAGTCCAAGTAAATTTCTTGCATTGATATTTTTGCTATTAAATTTCAATGCTTTCTTTAACAGAATTGTAGCACCATAAAGATCCCTTGATAGTGCTCTATCAAGTGCTATATTATAAAACCTGTTCGAAATTTGCCTACACTCTCTTTCGTAAATAGAAGCCATCAGTTACTCCGAAATCTCTTATTGTATATGATTCTTATCATCAACTGCATCTTTAATTATTTTAAACATAATATCATCCATATCTGTAATATCTGCACTAGCAAGTGCATCATCAATTTCATCTGGTTCAAGACTCTTCTCAAATTTTTTTATTTCCTCATCAAAATTTAGCATATTATCCCTTTCAATTATTATCTATTCAATAAGTTTTTAAGTAATTCATTGCACTTTTTATACACATAATTCTCATCTTCATTTATAAAGAATTTTCCATCTTCATAAAGTACTTTGCCATCAACCATAGTCAGTTTTACATTTGTTTTGGTTGCAGAGTATATAAGATTATTTATAAAAGTATTGAGCGGTTGCATGTTTGGTTTATTCACATCTATCATAACAATGTCAGCAAGTTTCCCTTCTTCAATAACATCGCCATCTGTATGACCAAGACAGACTGCGCCATTTACCATAACCATCTTTAAAATCTCTTTTGGTGGTAATATTGACGGATCATTAGTACTTACTTTTTGAAGAGTAGTAGTCAAATACATTTCTCTAAACATATCTATAGCATTGTTACTTGCTGGTCCATCAGTTCCAATTGCAACTCTTATGCCTTTATCTAAAAACTTTTTAATTGGAGGTATTCCACTTGAAAGTTTTACATTTGAGCCTGGACATGTTATGGCTATTATATTATGCTTTTTAAAAATGTCCATGTCCTTATCTTCAAGATGGACGCAGTGGTAACCTCCGCCACCAAAATCAAAAAGTCCAAATTCTTCAAAAACTTGAGTAGGAGTAAGTCCGCCCCATCTTTCTTTACAGCCATCCACTTCTCTCTTTGTCTCTGCATTGTGTGTAAAAAACACAGCTTTATATTTATGAGTAAGGTCTGAAATTCTCTCAAACATTTCTTTTGTGTTCGTATATTCAGCATGTATTCCATATGTATATTTAACTAAGTTTCCATTATCACCTTTATAGTTATTAAATTCAATATAATTTTCTTCAGGGGCTATTCTTTTATTAAATTTTTGAATAGTATCGCATATATTTACTCTAAAACCAGTTTTAAGACTTGCATCCGCCATTGCAAATAAATCAAGATACATATCCATACTACCAATAACACCTGATGACAGGTTTTCCATAATTCCAAGAAGTGTAAAATAATAAACATCTTCATATGTAAGTTTTGCTTCATTTGGGAAACAATATTTATCAAGCCAATCAAGGAGTGGTAAGTCATCAGATATAGATCTTAAAAACACCATTGCATTATGTGTATGTGAATTTTTAATTCCAGGAATAAGATAATTGCCGTTGCAATCTATAACTCTATCATACGATGCATCGTCATTTGCAAGTGTAGGCCTTATAGTTTTTATTCTATTACCTTCTACAATCAAATCATAATCTTTTAACACATCAAAGTTTTTGTCTAAAACATTTGCATTTTTAAATTTTATAGCCATACTTCCTCCTACTTTATAAAACTAATCTTAATAAAAAAATATATCTAACAAGCATTTAAATACTCAAGCAATATTTTAGTTGCAACATCTGAAGATTTTTGTTTTGATTTATTGTACATATCTATTGCATCATCATCGCTGCCGTCAGACATCGCACGAATGACACAAAAATCAACACCATTTATGTAACACGCTTGCCCTGTTGCAGCGCCTTCCATGTCAACTGCGATTGCGCCAAAACTTTTAATTATTTTTTCTTTATCTGTATTATCACTTATAAACTTATCACCTGAAGCTATAACTCCAGTTTTATAATTTATATTCAATTTCTTTGCACTTGCTTCAATTTGTTCCACTATTTTTTTATCGCATGGTATGTTTACAATGTCAGGTCCTTGTATGAATCCAAGTGGCATATCAAAAGCAGTTTGATCAACATCATACTGCACAACGGATTCTGCTATAGCAAGGTCTTTAATACCAAGTTCATTAGATAATGCTCCAGCAATTCCTATATGTATAATTTTTTTTGGATGATAGTGTAGGATCATTGCTTCAGCACAAATTGCTGCAAAAACTTTTCCAATACCACATTTAGCTAATACAACATCTTTATTATTTATTTTGCCAATATAAAATTCTATGCCACTAATCTTTTCAGTCTTCAATTCTTTAATAGATGCTTTTAATTCCTTTATTTCAGCATCCATCGCACCAATTATGCCTATCACATTTTACTCCTACAAACACATAACATTTTCAACTCAAAAATGCGGATAACAGGACTTGAACCTGCACGGTTTCCCGCCAGAACCTAAATCTGGTGCGTCTGCCAATTCCGCCATATCCGCATATACAAGTATTATACAATAAAATCAATTCTTTTTCAATAAACATATGGACTTAAATTATGATTTTAAGCCTGTATTCTCACTATAATCAATAAAAGTTTTAACATTATTATACAGTATATCATAAAAATCGCTATTATATTCTCTTCCACTTTCCATTAAATTTTTATTATTTTGATACTCTCTCATATCTAAATAACAAAAATTATAATACTCGTCAGCAATCTTTCTCAATATATAATCATAACTAAGTACAGAATTTTTATATTTTACATCCGTTATATAATCCATATAAGTATGTAATAAAACTATTTTATGGGTCTCACAACTGACATTTGCTATATTTCTTAATCTTTCCTCAAACTCTGCTAAATTGACTTGATCTTCATAATCTTTTACACCAATCGATAATAGAATATATTTTGCATTGGAGTGAAGTGCTTCTTTAATCTTTTCTTCGTTGCCTATTATATCAAAATCACTATTTGAAAAATCTAAAATCTCAAAGTCTTTATCCTTTTCATATATATAAAATAAATATGCTGACTTATCACCTGCTACAGCTATCTCTTTCCCATCTGAAATTTCAATCCATTCAACCAAACTATCATACATATTCGCATCAAGTAAATCTGTTAAATATAATACTTTACTTTTTAATGTGTCATTAAAAAATTTATTGTAATGTGTTCCGTCTCCAATATTATACTTTTCTTTATCAAGTCCACTCATATTAATGTAAAAAACATTTGCTGAATCATTAGCAATTTCTCTAAGTATTCTATCATAATCATTTGGAGTATATTGGAAGCCATATTGTCTTGAAGGATAATCCATATAAGTATGGACGAATAAATACTTACCTTTTTTTTCAATTTTTTTTACATGCTCTCTAAGTGTTGTTTCAAAAACTCCTGGGAACACACTTAAGGCTTGGTCATTTACACCTGTGCAAAATAAAATATAATTGTTGTTAGATTCTATTGCTTTATTAAAAATATCTATATTTACACTTTTACTTATAGTACCTACTGGAAATATATATGGTTCAAATCTTTCTGTACCTTCATCTTCAATAAAATGCCCAGTATATGAATCTCCAACCACTGCAATTTTTTTAGATTCTGGTGGTATCTCTCCTGGCCCATTGGCATATACACATTTATAACTACATGCAATAAAAAGCACAATAAAAACATATGCATTTAACATACATATAAAAAATTTTAGTATATTTTTCATCATATTCTTCATTTTTTTATAGTGAAATATTGAATAATTGCTTCTTTAAATTTTTTTACTAATATGCTTTTCAAAAGATGTAATATGTTATTATATCACATATTTAAAAAATAATAAATAAAAAAGATACCTTCGGCAGGTATCTTTGGCAGGTATCTTTATAACTACTTAATTTAATTTACTATACTGCAAGAGTAGTATCTTCTACATATTTAATGACATTTGATAAATTTACATATTTATCTCTACCATTTACTATGAGTGTAGGTGCTTGCATAATTTGATATCTCTCACACTCATCTGGATTTTCATTTGCATCTACTATGCTATATTTAATTCCAGCGATATCCAATAGTTCTTCAGCTTTTTTACAATTTGGACAAGTCTTAGTTACAAAAAGCCTTACATCATCAACTTTATTTACTTCATTACTTTCTGATACAATTTCTGCATCCTGTGTTTCTGCAACTTCACTTGCATCATCATCATAAAAATTATCAGTGCTTATATTTGATAAATCTATAGCCTCATTGTTGAATGCTACATTTATTTGTTCATCTATTTTTTCTGCTTCAACATTTTTAACTACTTGTGGATTTTCTACTACTTGAATCTTCTCTTCTGCCGGTTGCATAGTATTTTGCATAGTATTTTGTATAATGTTTTGTGAAGTATTTTGTACAGTATTCTGAATAGTGTTTTCTACTTTATTTTGACTCGCAAATGTTGTATTTGCATTTGCAGGCTCACTCTTAAATAAGTCTTCGCCCATTTGTTCAATTCTTGTTGCTGCAACCTTTGCAGAATACTCTTTTCTATCTTTAAACTCTTGTGCCTTACCATCATTCCAGTTTTGAACTGGTCTATAGTAACCTGTGATACGACTATTAACTTCAGTAGCTTCTCCACAGTGTGGACAAGTATAAACTTCACCAGTAATATATCCATGATTCTTACATACTGAATAAGTAGGTGATAAAGTGTAATATGGTAATTTATAATTATTTGCAATGGTACGAACAAGATTTGCTGCTGCTTTCCAATCTGGAAGTTTTTCTCCAAGGAAGGTATGGAATACAGTTCCTGAAGTATAAAGCGTCTGAAGTTCATCTTGAACATCAAGTGCATTGAAGATGTCATCAGTAGTTCCAACAGGAAGATGTGATGAGTTAGTATAGTATGGATCTCCTTGCATATTTGCAGTAATTATATTTGGGAATTTTTCTTTATCATGTTTTGCAAATCTATATGCAGTTGATTCAGCTGGTGTTGCCTCTAAGTTATAAAGGTCTCCATATTTTTCTTGATAATCTTTAAGTCTTTCTCTCATGTGATTTAAAACATCAACTGTAAACTTAACTGCTTCATCTTCTCTTAAATCTTTTCTTATCCACTTTGCATTAAGGCAGGCCTCATTCATACCTACAAGTCCTATAGTTGAGAAATGGTTATTAAAAGTTCCAAGGTATCTCTTTGTATATGGATATAAACCATTCTCCATAAATCTCTCTATAGTATTTCTCTTAATCTTAAGCGATCTTGCAGAGATATCCATAAGCCTATCAAGTCTTTGATAAAACTCTTCTGCAGTTTCTGCGAGATAAGCAAGACGTGGCATATTGATAGTTACAACTCCAACTGATCCAGTTGATTCTCCTGAACCAAAGAAGCCACCTGATTTTTTTCTGAGTTCTCTTAAATCAAGTCTAAGACGGCAACACATAGATCTAACATCTGATGGCTCCATATCTGAGTTTACATAGTTTGAAAAATATGGTGTGCCATATTTTGCTGCCATCTCAAATAACAATTTATTATTATCTGTTTCAGACCAATCAAAATCTTTTGTTATGCTATAAGTAGGAATTGGATATTGGAAACCTCTACCATTTGCATCGCCTTCAATCATGACTTCAATGAAAGCACGATTGACCATATCCATTTCTTTCTTGCAATCTTTATATTTGAAATTCATTTCTTTTCCGCCAACTATTGCTGGAAGTTCAGCAAGATCATTTGGCACAGTCCAATCAAGTGTTATATTTGTAAATGGACTTTGTGTTCCCCAACGTGATGGAGTATTAACACCATAAATGAAACTTTGAATACATTGTTTTACTTCATTGTATTGAAGATTATCTATTTTAACAAAAGGTGCAAGATATGTATCAAAAGATGAGAATGCTTGGGCGCCTGCCCATTCATTTTGCATAATACCAAGGAAGTTTACCATTTGATTGCAAAGTGTAGATAAGTGCTTTGCTGGTGAACTTGTAATCTTTCCAGGTATACCGCCAAGCCCTTCTTTTATAAGTTGCTTCAAAGACCAACCAGCGCAGTATCCTGTAAGCATAGAAAGGTCATGAATATGAATCTCAGCATTTCTATGTGCATTTGCTATTTCTTCATCATAAACTTCTGTGAGCCAATAGTTAGCAGTAACTGCTCCTGAATTAGAAAGTATAAGACCTCCAACTGAATAAGTTACAGTTGAGTTTTCTTTTACTCTCCAGTCATTAACATTTAAATAATTATCAACTACATTTTTATAGTTGATCAATGTCTCTTTTGTCTTTCTTATATCTTCGTGTTTCTTTCTATATAAGATATAAGCCTTAGCTACATCACCATAATCATATTTGATAAGAACCTCTTCAACAGAGTCTTGAATCTCTTCTACTGTTATGACTCCATTTTTAATTTTTGAGCCAAATGCAGCAGCAACACGTTGCGCAAGGTCATCAATTATGCTTGGATGAGTTTCTCTCTTACAAGCTATAAATGCCTTATCAATAGCATCCTTAATTTTTTGGATATTGAAATCTACTTTCTCACCATTTCTCTTTGATACAATAAACATATTACACCCCTTTTTTCCATGCCCTTATTAAGTCAAGTAATTATAACACAACTTTGCCAAATGTCAATATATAGTTATTAACAAAATTTATACCACTATATATAGTGGTCTTATAGCATTGAAAAATTAAGGGGATAGCATAAAATAAGGCTTTTTTAGGCACTATTTTCCGTAAATTTTAAGGATGTTTTCAGTGTAATTTCCATCATTTTCAAAGACAATTATAGGTGGAAGGACATTAAGGCCAGAATTTGCATTTTTTACAGCCTCAATTAGAACCAAAGTTGATGGTTTAGAAATATCTCGGTGAATAAACTTTAGCTTCTTTACTTCAAATGAATTAGACTTAAGTGTTGAAATAATTTCAGAAAGTCTATCAGAATGATGTATTAGATAAAATTTTTTATTAGATTTAAGTATGAGTCTTGCTGCTTTACATATATCATCAAAAGTAATACTAATCTCATGTCTTGCTACAATCTTTTTATCATTTAAATTTATTATTCCACTTCCTTTTTTATTATAAGGTGGATTCACTGTAATCATATCATAAGACTCATAAAGATATTTATATTTTTCTTTATCAAGAAAAATATTTTTTATATCATCGTTAAAAACTTTTATATCGTCATTAATATTTTTTGCATCTATTACATTCTCTTTATTATATGCAATTGATTTATTGCAAAGCACTACTTGCTCTTCATTAATTTCAAATGCATCTATCTTTATATTTTCGCTAAGAAATTTTTTTCTTTTAGCATACATAATAAGCGGTATAGGAAGAGCACCAGTACAAAAATCACAAATTTTTATCTCGTATGGGCGAATGCTTGCAGTATTCTCATATGGGCGAATGCTTGCAGTATCCTCATATGGGCGAATACTTGCAGTATCCTCGTATGGGCGAGCTATGCGAGCCCCAAATTCCCTAAGTGCAAAATTAGCAAGAAGGACAGCATCAATACCAAAATTGAAGCTGTCCTTGTCTTGATAAATCATATATCCATTAATTTCTAAATTTTCTAATTTTACGTTCATTGGCAATTATTTCAAATATTATAGATCTGCTTTTACATCTTTTCTTTCAAGTTCTTCAAGCTTTCTTGCCTCTATTTCATCAGCTGTTTCTTCTCTTATGACTTGTCTTTTCTTAAATTTCAAATCAGTAGGATCATATTCTCTCATCTCTTTTTCATCATTACCTACATTCACAAGAACTTTTACTTTTTGCCTAAGAGTATTTATACTTTGTACTGTACCCTTTAATCCATCTTTTGTAGTTACAAAATCTGAAATCTGTGGCATAGATTCATTAAGTTTTTCATAAGTTTCTTTTTCATTATTGAGGCAGCACATAAGTCTTCCGCAAGCTCCTGATATTTTTGATGGGTTAAGACTTACTCCTTGCTCTTTTACATTTTTTATAGAAACAGATTTGAAGTCAAAAAGATATGTAGAGCAGCAATAAGGTCTACCACATACACCGAGACCACCTAAGATTTTAGTTTCATCTCTTACTCCAACTTGTCTAAGTTCTATTCTTATCCTAAAAATGGCTGCAAGGTCTTTAACTAATTCTCTAAAATCGATTCTATTCTCAGCTGAAAAATAAAACAGCACCTTACTTGAATCAAAAGTAAACTCACAATCAAGCAATTTCATAGGAAGATTGTGTGCTTTGATTTTTTCTTTGCACTTTATAAATGCATCTCCTTCTTTTGCCTTGTTTGCCTTATGTGTCTCATAGTCTTCAGGAGTTGCTTTTCTAATTATGGTTCTAAGTGGAGATTTTAGACTCTTTTCATCTACATCAATATCTTTTTTTACAACTCTACCAAATTCAATGCCTCTTATAGTTTCAACTATACATGCATCTCCAATATTTATTTCTTCATCATTTGGCTTAAAAAAATATATTTTCCCACTTACTCTAAATCTTATTCCTATACATTTTTCCATATCACACCTCAAAAAAATTAAATACCGCTATTTTTTTATTAACTAAATTATTATTTGCATAAATAAGTACATTTAAATTATCAACAAATCTACCAAGTTCAGATATTTCATAGCTACTTGCTATTGATATAATGTCAGTCTCTAGCTCTTTTAAATAAAGATTCTTTTTGTTATATGTAAGTTTATATAAGAGCGCATCTCTCAATACATATCTATAAAGTGCTATCAAGTCTTTCAACCTATTTTCTTTATCTAAAAACTTTTCTGCGAACTGCATTCTATTATTTAGTGTATCATATTTTGCATTTGCAAGTGTTAAAACTGCTTCCTTCGTATAATCAAGTTCTAATACCTTTTTATAATCATTTTCCTCTTGGTCTTTTATAATAAAGCACCTACTTCTTATGGTTTCAAGAAACTTATTTGCATTACTTGTCACAAGAAAAAAAATATCAAAATCCGGCGGTTCTTCAAGTGTTTTTAATATAGTGTCCTCTGCTCTAACTTCCATATTTACTGCATCATATATTACATATATTTTGTAATTTGCAAGTTTTGGAGCATAAATTGAAGATTCTACTATATCTCTTCTTATTGTATCAATTTTTATATTATCTTCAGTCTCTAGATAAAAAATATCAGGATGATTGTCAGTATCTACATATGCTTTTTCAAATCCATTTGAAATCGCAAACTCTTTTATTGCTTTTTTTGCACTTTCATAATTATATGTTTCTATAATGTAGGCATTATATATTCTATTTTTTGGAATATTAATCATTATTGCTCTTTACTTTTTTTATGTCCTCAATTACTTCTTTCAAACATTCATCCATAGATGTTATATCATATCTTTTAACTATATTTGCTTCTTTTAATTTTTCTTCACTAAAATCTATCTCATCTGCCTTAAGTCTTCTTTCCATCTCATCGTATTTTGGTTCTTTTTGTTTT
>JAEEGL013801145.1_pt1 | contig 34938 bp, 24 predicted proteins | sample 9134231 | NCBI WGS metagenome assembly JAEEGL01 (sample SAMN16246548, study PRJNA631951) | gut metagenome | biome: gut microbiome; feature: rumen; material: fiber-attached | host: Bos | place: Iran: Karaj | collected 2018-10 | reverse complement strand
GGCTTTCCAAGACTGGGCGCTTCTTCCTGGATTCCACCGGAATCCGTAAGGATCAGATAAGACCTTGCGAGAAAATTATGAAAATCCAGAACATCCAGTGGTTCTATGATATGTAACCGTTCCTCTTTTCCCCCGGGAGAGGACTCCCCAAAGACATCCTCTGCAGCCAGACGTACTACCGGGTTCATATGAATCGGGTAGATTGCTTTCACATCCGGATGTTCATCCATTACCCGTCTGATCGCGCGGAACATATTATGCATAGGATCCCCCAGATTTTCTCTTCGGTGAGCCGTAATAAGGATCAAGCGCGAATCGGAAGCCCATTCTAATTCAGGATGTTTATACTCATCACGAACGGTAGTCTTTAAGGCATCGATCGCCGTATTCCCGGTTACAAAAATAGTAGAGGGTTCCTTTCCCTCTTTTAAAAGGTTGTTCTGAGACAGCTCCGTAGGCGCAAAATTGTATCGACTGATGATACTTACCGCTTCGCGGTTAAACTCTTCCGGATAAGGACTGTAAATATTGTAGGTTCGAAGGCCTGCTTCCACATGCCCTACGGGAATCTGGAGATAAAAAGCAGCAAGTGCTGTAGCGAACGTTGTAGACGTATCTCCATGTACCAAAACAACATCCGGCTTTGTTTTCTCCAGCACTTCCTTCATTCCGGCTAATATAGCCCCTGTAATGTCAAACAAAGTCTGCTTGTCCTTCATTACCGACAGATCATAATCCGGAACTACATCAAATGCTTCCAGCACCTGATCCAGCATCTGGCGATGCTGCCCCGTTACAGTCACGATGGTTTCGATCGAAGGTCTCTTTTTTAACTCCTTTACTAAAGGACACATCTTTATGGCTTCCGGTCTGGTACCGAATACTACCATTATCTTTTTCATAGTTTTCCCAATTCCTTTACCAGTTGTTCTTCCGAGATTACCTGAATGCTTTCCCAGCCTTGCTTCTTTGCTGCTTCCACATTCTCTTCCCGATCATCGAAAAACAGGCATTCTGCCGGGTTAAGTCCGTATTTTTCCGTAAGATATGTGTATATCCCCGCATCCGGTTTTGCCAGATGCATCTGATAAGATACCACAATTCCATCCATATCCTTGATAAAGGGTCTCGGATCCGTATGCAACTGAAAGAGTTTTTCCGGATAATTGGACAAAATATAGAGATGATATCCCTTTTCCTTCAGTTCATGGATCCGCTTCCATACTTCCGGACGATTCGTTGGCATTTCCGCACCATGACAGATAAACCACTCGATGGTTTCAGCATATTCCGGGTACTTTTGCTTATAAGATTCAATGATCTCTTTCTGTGACATGGTCCCCAGATCAAAAATATGCCATAACTCATCAGAAAACATAGCTTGCCCGATCTTTTCTCCATCTTCCGGAGTAAGACCGTATTCCGCCATCATCTCCCGCCATCGATATCCAATTAAAACATCTCCTACATCGAAGATGATATTTTTTATGCTCATCTTTGTATCTATTACCCTCTTTTAAAAACTCAGTTTATGAGTTTATTTATCATTTCACATGTCGTAACATCCGTATATATGCCAGATTGGTCGTTACATAGCGTTTGAACAACCTTTTCGGGTCCTGCGTCAGGCGATAAAACCACTCCATCCCAATCTTCTGAACCCATTTAGGGGCCCGTTTAATAGTACCTGCGTGGAAGTCAAAGCCTGCGCCAACGCCCAGCATCACTCCGGGAAATAGCGCTGCATGTTGCTTCATCCACTGTTCCTGTTTGGGTGCACCAAGACCGATCCAGATATAGTCTGCTTTCGCATCCTGGAGCATCTTTATGATCTGCTGATCCTCTTCCCCTGTCATCGGCCGAAAAGGTGGTGAAAACGTTCCTGCTATTGACAGTCCCGGATACTTTTTCTCTAAATTATCTACAAGTTTTGAGAGGGTTTCCGGCGTACTTCCCAGGAAGAAATGCCGTAATCCGGTTCCTGCGGTACATTCAAAGGTTTTTGCCATAAAATCCGGTCCGGCAACGCGCTTTGCGCCATGGCCCCCCTGCTTTCGCATCTCACGGGCAATGGGTGCTCCATCCGGGAAAACGACAGTTGCTCTTTTTAGACACTCCATATAAGATTCGTCCCGATTGGCCATTACTGTTGTATGCACATTAGAAAAACAGATATATTTCCCCTGCAGTTCTTCTATATGCTCCTCAACGTATTTTGCCCCATGATCCACATCGGAAACCGCATAGGGTATCCCCAGGACAGTTGCTTTCGTTATTCCCATAATCTTCCCTTTTGATTTGTGCTCATACTATTATACACTATCGGGGTTTTTACTGCTTTTCCTATATAAAAATATCCCTCCGCTCATAAGAACGGAGGGATGATAAAGGCTTTCCTTTTATCCTTCGTACTTCTTTTCTACTACTGCCCAGTCCACAATGCGGAAGAAGTTCTTCACATATTCTGCACGCAGGTTCTTATAGCCAAGGTAGTATGCATGCTCCCAAACATCCAATGTGAAGATCGGTCTGCAACCGCACTTTAAACTGAAGGGATTATCCTGATTGGGCGTATTCATGACAGACAGGTTGCCTGCATCGTCCGTGCAAAGCCATGCCCAGCCGGATCCAAACTGTCCCATAGCCAGAGCAGAAAGCTTCTCTACAAGGGCATCAAAACTGCCAAAGGTTTCATTGATCTTATCAGCCAGTTTACCGGTAGGTGCATGTTTTGCCTTAGCCTCCGGCGCAAGGATCTCAAAATACAGGTTATGATTGTAATATCCACCGCCCTGATTACGAAGACCGTTACGAAGGGTAGCATCCGCAACACTATCTAAGTTACTTAAGATCTCTTCCGCGCTTTTTCCGGCAAGGCCTGCCTTCTCAACCAACTCATTGAAAGTCTTGGTATAGGCAACATGATGTTTCCCATAGTGGGTCTCAATCGTTGTCTGGTCAATGACCGGTTCTAACTCGTTTACTCCATAAGGTAACTTGATCTGTTCAAACATTTGGTAGCTCCTTTCTCCTCTGTAAGGATGAGTGAATGCCTATGTATATTCAGTTTCAATACTTTGGGCAAGAAATTAATAGTTCTCGGGCTTTCTCTGGAAATATGCCTGCGGATGGTTGCATACCGGACAGACAGCCGGTGCACTGGGGCCAACTACAATATGACCACAGTTGCTGCACTGCCAGATGGCATCTCCTTCACTGGAAAATACCAGTTTCTCTTCGATATTCTTAAGAAGTTTACGATACCGCTCTTCATGCTCCTTCTCAATCGCAGCGACGCCCTCGAACAGCTCCGCGATCTCATCAAAGCCCTCTTCTCTTGCTTTCTTTGCAAATGCAGGATACATTTCCTGCCACTCATAGGCTTCGCCGTCGGCTGCTGCCTTTAAGTTTTCCACGGTAGTTCCGATACCGGTTAAGATCTTGTACCAGATCTCCGCATGCTCCTTTTCATTGGCTGCGGTCTCCGCAAAGATATTGCTGATCTGGACATAACCGTCTTTCTTTGCTTTGGAAGCAAAGAAGGTATACTTGTTGCGAGCTTCGGATTCTCCGGCATAAGCTGCCAGAAGATTCTTCTCTGTTTCCGTTCCTTTAAGGTCGGCTGCTCTGTTTCTCCACTTATCGCTCATACAACTTCCTTTCCGCACCGTGTGCTATGTCATTTTTATATATTATGCTTCTATTCAGCCCCTTTACCGGTAAAAACTACCGCTATGGTCTTGACCAGAAGCTTAATATCCAGTCCGATACTCCAGTTATCGATGTATTCCAGATCCAGTTTCACGATCTCATCAAAATCATAGATCTCATTCCGTCCGCTGACCTGCCATAGACCAGTCATACCCGGTGTAACGGAGAGGCGTCTTTTCTGAGATACCTCATACTGATCCACTTCATCCACCGTAGGAGGCCTGGTCCCCACCAGACTCATATCCCCCTTAAGGACATTAAAAAACTGGGGCATCTCATCGATACTGGTCTTTCGAAGGAACCGTCCCACTCTTGTAACCCGGGGATCGTTCTCCATCTTAAATATCGCCCCTTGCATCTCATTTTGATCCTGTAGCTGGGCTTTTCTAGCATCTGCATCCCGATACATGGAGCGGAACTTATACATCTTAAACCGTCTGCCGTTTTTTCCCACACGGATCTGAGAATAGATGGGTTTTCCGGGAGAATCGATACAGATCGCGGGGATTACAAAGATACCCATAACCACCGTAAGGAGCATACCGACGAATCCACCTAGAAGATCCATCAATCGCTTTGCTACAAGCTGTCTTGTATCCAGCATTCGGTTGGAATAGGACACCACCTTGAAAAATCCAAGGTTTTCGATCATCTTATTCTGCAGATCCAATTCCAGGGCATCGATGTTGATATGCACCGTCACACCCATCTGCTGAAAAGCATGCATGATGTTTCGAATCTGCCCCTCCGACAGATAACCATAGGGAACATTGACATATACACCATCCAGGGAAATATTCTTGGATTTTTCCACCATATCTTCCAAATGGGCAATCACCGGAATCCCTTCATAGGAAGTTATCCCAGAATCGACATCTGCCAGTGCGATGTAGGAAAACTGAAAGTACCAGTTGTTGCTATCCTTATACTTTCGGAAGATGCTCTCCAGCTTGTCCGCCGTCGTAAGGAGCATGATCTGTCTGCAGGAACGACTGTTACGATAGTACCCTGCGATCGTCCTCTTAGATAGTAGACGCCCCACATAATCCAATACTGCAAAGGACAGAATAAAGATACTTAACTGCAAACGGGAATAATCGGTTCCCTGTTGGGATAAAAACAGATAGATCAGTACAACGGTTCCCACAGAAACCGTTAACTTGATCACTGCCAGGAATTCCTGGTAAACGCCTCGCTCAAATACATTTTTATCCAACTGAAAAAATGCATTGGCAAATAAAATGGCGATGCAGGCAAATGCAATAACCACCAGATACATCCGCTCCTGCCCGGTCGGGATCACTTTCCGGAAACGCACCAGATTTGCGATCGCATTGGCGATAAACAATATGATGATGTCAATTAGTAAAAATGCATATCTTCGGATCAGAGATTCCTTCTGGTACATCTATCCGTCTTTCCTTTTAAATCATTTAATCTCTTCGGTACAGATCCCTTGTGAAGACCTTGTCCTCCACATCATCCAGTTCGCTGCTGTAGCGGTTAGTAATGATGAGATCGCATTCCCGTTTGAATTTCTCCAGGTCACGTTCCACCCGGCTGTTAAAGAAAGAGTCTTCCTTCATGGTGGGCTCATAGACCACGACTTCGATGCCCTTGGCCTTGATGCGTTTCATGACACCCTGTACGGCACTCTGACGGAAATTATCAGAATGAGCCTTCATAGTAAGGCGATACACCCCCACTTTTTTCGGATTCCGCGCAATAATCTCTTCTGCGATAAAATCCTTACGGGTGCGATTCGCATCGACGATGGCGGTAATCAGATTATTGGGAATATCGCCGTAATTGGCAAGAAGCTGTTTCGTATCCTTGGGCAAACAGTATCCACCATATCCAAAGGAAGGATTGTTATAAAAATCTCCGATCCGTGGATCCAGGCATACTCCGTTAATGATATCCTTTGTATCCAGATCTCTTACGCTGGCATAGGTGTCCAGTTCGTTAAAATAGGATACGCGAAGGGCCAGGTAAGTGTTAGCAAACAACTTCACCGCCTCGGCTTCGGTGCGTCCCATGATGAGAACCGGAATATCTTCTTTAAGCGCTGCTTCACTTAATAATCCGGCAAAGATCTCTGCCTTTTTATAAAGCACTTCATCCTCTTTATCCGTTCCCACGATGATACGGGAGGGATACAGATTATCGTAAAGTGCCCGTCCTTCCCTTAAAAATTCCGGTGAAAACAGAATTTTCAGTTCCGGATACTTCTTCATAAGGTTTGCAGTATAACCCACGGGTATGGTGGATTTGATCACCAAAGTAGCATCCAGGTTATGACTAGACACATATTCTGCTACGGATTCCACAGAAGAGGTATCAAAAAAGTTCTTCTGTGGATCATAATTGGTAGGTGTTGCGATGATGATATATTCCGCATCCTTATAAGCAACGTCCCAATCGGTAGTCGCCGTAAGGTGTAAATCCTTGGTTTTCAGATACTCTTCCAGTTCTTTATCAACAATGGGCGATTTCTTTTGGTTGATAAGTTCCACTTTTTCAGGGATCACGTCCACCGCCCACACTTCATTTTTTTCGGAAAGCAGAACCGCCAGGGAAAGTCCCACATAACCGGTTCCTGCAACTGCAATCTTCACGTTCCTTTCTCCTTGCTTATTTAGCTGTAATTATCCTTTATTTTATCATATCTAACACGTGAATCCCATTACACGCTCTTAGAAAATAAGTCGTTTCTCCACCATCTCCAGATACCTACTCGCTTCTTCATCCCCCGGCTCATTCTCCATAAGCTGCAGGAACAGATCCCTTGCTGCCAGCAGATACCTTCTCTTTTCTTCCGGCGTGTTCTGCGCTCCGCCGATATCTCCCAATCCGAAGTACTCTACTGCCAGTCCCTTGTATGCAGCATAGTTTGGCTCTTTTTCAATGATCTCCCGGTAGACTTCTGCAATCTCCAGATGGAGTTTCCTTGCAGATACCATATCCACCTGCTCGCAAAGTGCCGCAAAGCCTGCTAAAGCAAAGGCTTCTTCCTGCACTCGCTCGTACCCGGTAGGTTTCCGTCTCGCCATCTCCAGGAAATGCTTCATGGCATCATAGCCATATTGGATGGCAGGTTTTAGCAGTTCCCTGTTCCCCGTATCCACCAAAATCTTATGATAGAGCTTTCGCAGATGATGAGTCAGTTCCCCATAGTAATAGATACCGTAGTCGGATCCCTGCTGCTCAAAACCGGCAAGGATCGGCTGGGCCTTCACGTAATAATCCTCTGCTTCCGGATACCTCTCCTGTTCAAAGGCCAGTTCCCCCATATGCATATAAACGAGACCCTCGTTGGATGAAGCACTGTATCCTCCAAGGGACGCATTTCGTCTGGTAAGGACAAGCGTTCTCTGTAGCGTACGCGAAGCTCTGACAAAATCTTCTTCCGCAAAATATAACTGATACAGCCTCTCCAGTACCTTTCCGTAATGGACACCGTTTTCTAACGGATTCGCCTGTCTTAAACTGCGATCCTCTTCTTTGCAGATCGCTTCATAGGATGCGGCCGCTTTTTCCAGATAGGCTATGGTCAGGTCTATATCCTTCTCAGCATATACCCCCTGAAAAGCCATATCTGCCAGGTAGTTGGCCGCTTCCGGATCTCCTCTGTCAGCGGATTCCTGCATTAGATGCATTCCCAGCTCCGAATCTTTCTCCACATAGGTGCCTTGCAGATATGCTGTTCCCAGGATCTCCAGGTCGTTTGCAGACAGCTCCCGGTTAGAAAAACCAAGCCTCTCTGCCAGTCTGCTGATATGATGTTCCAGTTCTCCCGGGAGATCTTCATTGATGCATGCAGGAAGTCCGGAGAATTTTTGGCATAATTCCAATAGATCCGTATATTCCATCATTACAGGCAGGATGGTCTTTCCCTCTTCCACAGCTTTGGGATACTCCCGTTCCATCACATAGTTTCCCTCTTCCAGAAGGGAGGGGGTCACCAACAGCAGGACGATATCACTCTTTTTTAAGTTTTCTTCGATCTCTGCGTTATATTCTTCTCCCTGCGTCAGAAAATGATCAAACCAGATACCAAGATTTTCAAACCCGGGATGATGATGAATGCGACGCATCAGATTAAGGGCCTGTACGCAGTCTTTTTTTCGATAGCTTAAGAAAATACGGCCGGAGAAACAGCTCTCTACCAGTTTCCTGCGACTGTATTCTACATAGACACCTCTGTTTTCATCCCAGATATGGACACCGGCATCCTCTATATGACTTTGCAAAAAGAGATGCAGATCCTCTGTAAAGGATTCATCGCCAAAAGAAAGTAATTGATAACTGCCACAGATACGATTAAAAGCTTCTCCTATACCATCCTCAATAGAGACAGGTAAAAAGAGGACGTGCTGCTCCTTCGCCCTCATAAAATCCTGCATTTGGACTGATGCAGTTTCTGCAATGAACCTGCGGGAGATCACAAATACCAACAGCTGCATCTGATCAATGGTTGCTGCTCTTTCCAGTTCCTCTTCCGTGTGAAGGGTATCCCCGTTTCCTGTTCTGGAAACGTTATCGCCATCTTCCTCATAGATTACCGCATCCAGCTGCTCTAGTATCTGCTTTCGGATCTGCTCGGCTACCGGCTGATCTGCCGGTTGATAGGACATCCAGATCCTGGGTTTGTCCGTCCGTTTGGTTTTATTTTCATATCTGCAAAACTTCATAGTATATCTTCTCTTTTAAGGTCATCTGACTAATAGTTAAACGTAAAGCCTTACGGATCATCTGCGATAATACCGCAGATACGTCCCGTCCTGCGCCTTCGTATATCCAAAATCGTTTTGAATAAACTGCATGATCCAGGAGTCCGGAGAAAACTGTTCCTCCCCGTACCAACAGTCCACAGCGATCACATCAGGATACTTATCCGGGTATTCCTCCCAGTACTCCAGCAGTCTGTCACTGTACTGATACGGATTATTTACCGCACAGTGAGAAATTTCCACCGGCGTAAACAGATAGGACAGGATCACATTAGACTGAAGGGTTTGGCTCACGATCAGAACGTGGTCCCCTTGCCGGACATACTCAGCCCATTCCGCGTAATTGGCGTCCATGATGTAGGCGTTCATATAATCGGTGACTAACCCCTTAGCAGGGCCTGTTCTGCATACATTCGCTACCGCAAACAGATTATTATATTCCCTTCCGGAGCGGAGCATAAATCCTTTTCCAAAGATCAGGAAAAAGATCCAGATCACGATCACTGTATACAGGAACCTGCGGTTCATTTCTGTTTGCATCTGCCTGATCAGCATCAGCAGAAGTCCTACATGAAGGAAGATACCAAAACACAGCTTACTGTCTAAAGACATATTGGAAAACAGCCATCCGGCGAAGATCATCAGCACGCCGCCATACAGGCACCATAAAAAGACTACCCGATCCTTTTCCCGATAGTTCCTTAGTAGGATCCATAGTCCGATGCCAGCCACCAGTTCTTCCACATGGCCGCATTCAAAACCTTCCCGTAAGATCAGCCACCGAAAAAGCGGGATACACAGCGAAAGGATACTTGCCAGTGCAACCTGATAAGACACGCTCTTTTTTCGCATCAAAAAGTGAGCCAGTCCATATACAAGGGTTGCCGCCATTCCATCGAAAAGCAGGTCTTTTCCGGCATCTAAGATCTTCTTTACCCAAAAACCGTCCTTACTGATCTCGTGGGTAGGATCCTGTAAGAAGATGTGCGGAAAATTCTCCAGAAATGTCGGCAGAGAAACCTGCGCTACATGCAGGCTGACATAGCAGATCCCAAAGAATACGCATGGAAGGATCAGCATGCACAATACCTTGATGCGATGCCCTGCAGGCACATGGATCGCAGCGATCACCCAGATAATGGCAACAAAGAGAAGCAGCGCCGGATAGGCCAGGATTGCCAGACACAAACTGATATCCGCAAGTAGCACATAAAATAGCCACTTCCTGCTTCCCAAGTCGGAAAGGACTGCATTCCAGAGCAGTACAATCCCAAGGGTACAAAACCACATGATCATAGAGGAATATTCCGCAGTAATGAATAAACCCATGGAGGAATTGAACCATACCACACTTATAAAAAGCGCGTATATGGAATCGATGGTCCTTTTTGCCGTGATGTAGCAAAACCAGGCAATGCCTGCTTGCAAGACGGTTCCCATGATCCGCAGATAGACGATGAGTCCGTCCGTATTTCCTGTGATCAGCATATAAATCCTGATCAGCCCTGCATTTAAAAAACTGCTCATCTGATGAGGTTCCCACATGGTGGAAAACAACTGATCTCCCACCACTCTGCGATAAGCCATCACGATCTGATACTCTTCGTCCTGGCACAGCTCTACAAAGATCAGCTTAAGCGCTGCCAGTACAGTCCCCAACAATATCCCGATACAGATCGTCTTCTGGATAGTCTTTGCCCCTGGTGTCGTTTGCATACCTATCCCCTCCCCTTGCTATCTATTATTGCCCATCCTTTCCAGAAATACTATTGCAAATCGACATTTTCCAAAGATCATAAAAAAACGACTGACGGAACCGTTTCTTTCCATCAGTCGAAAAATTTCATCGTTTTAATTCTTTGATATATGTATCATAGTCACGTATATATTCTTCAGCATCATAATGTGTGGAAGCCAGAACAAGCAATACAGAATCTGCGGAAAAATCGTACATATCTTTCCAGATCATTTTGGGAATATATATACCCATCATAGGTTGATTCAATTCCACTATTACTTCTTCTTTGCCATCTGTTATCCGAACTTTGCTCTGTCCTGCTACATTAATTAGGACAAACTCGGATTCTCTATTAGCATGTTGACCTCTAATCACGGATGAATCAGAATCATAAATGTAAAATACTCTCTTAACCTCAAACGGTATATCCTGTGCGCCTTCTATGACCACAAGCTTCCCTCTTTCATCTCCTAAATCTCCAAAATGTAATATTGGACATTTATCCTGTAATTTCATTTCTCTTCTCCCTAGATAAAACCATTAAGTGTATCAATCACATATTGCTGTTCATCATCAGTCATTCCAATGTACATCGGAATAGAAAGAACCGTATTCGCAAGGTGTTCCGTAATCGGTAAGGCTCCTTTCTCATATCCGAGATACTTATATGCTTCTGATAAGTGAGGCGGTATCGGATAATGAATGATTGTGTCTATATTCCTTTCCTCCAAATGCCTTATCAGTCGGTCACGCTCCTCACAACGGATTACATACTGATGCCAAACGCTGGTAGCTCCAGGTGCTATGGATGGCAGAGTTATTTTTTTATTGGTTATTCGCTTTTCGTATCCCTCGGCTATTTGTTGTCGTTCCCTCGTAAGTTCCTCCATATGCGACAAGCGCACACGAAGAAGCCCTGCCTGAAGTTCATCTAATCTCGAGTTGGTGCCTACGACCTTATTATAATACCTTTTTTCACTCCCATAATTACGGAATATCCGAAATTCATCTGCCAGCGTTTCGTCATTTACGACTACCGCTCCACCATCTCCGAATGCTCCCAGATTTTTCGTAGGATAAAAAGAAAAGCAGCCTACATCTCCAAAAGTCCCAGTTACCTGACCATCAAAACAAGCACCGTGCGATTGTGCGCAATCTTCCACCAGTTTCAGCCCATGTTTATCACAGATTGCTTTTATCTCGGACATCCTGGAGGCCATTCCATACAGATGTGTTACCAGAACAGCCTTCGTTCTATCCGTTATGAGTGCTTCGATCTTTTCCGGATCCATTCCCATGTATATATCCGGTTCAACAAATACGGGGGTCGCACCATTAATGGTTATTCCCATTACAGAAGCGATGTAGGTATTCCCCTGAACGATCACTTCATCGCCTTTTCCAATTCCCAGTAATCGAAATGCGATCCAAAGCGCATCCAACCCCGAAGCCAAGCCAACACAATATTTTGCTCCGGTAAAATGCGCAAATTCCTCTTCAAAAGATTGCAATTCTTTGCCCAGCACATACCACCCGGAGCGTAAAATCTCCATTGCTTTTGCTTCAAATTCATCCTGATAACGCAAAAAACCACGATCCATTCGGTTGGGTTTTATTCTTTCCATAATTTTCTTTACTCCCAGTCATCCATAAAATGATAAAAAATCATAGCCAGACAGTTCCTTACAGAATTTCATATAAGTATACGAAATAGGAATAGTCATAACTGTCAAAAATGCGGATCAGTCGGTACCCTTTTTCTTCAGCATTCGCTATTTCACCGGCTGCCAATAAAAATCTGCAATTTAATTTTTTTAATGCCGGAATATTTAAGTCCAGATCATCAAAATGGGCATGCATATACTTCGACAGGTACGGATTCCTGTTATACTCTGAAGAAAACAGGTAGCATCGGTTGCCCCACTCATCGAAATACTGCCGGTTATACTCATTTTTCTCAAGTTCTTTTTCAATCACTTTTCGGAATTGATGCTTATAAGATAATGAATAGACACTGCTATATCCGTCAATCGTGTAAAAACCGTTTACGATTGCTACCGCAGGCTCTAATCCAACATTTCCGATCCGGTATTGATCCTGTGTCAGACTATACGTGTCCCGGATATAATCTGCAATCTCTTTGTATTCTTCCGGTGCGTAATAACCATTCCATGAAAGACTGGTAGACCCCTGTGGCTTTACAAGATCACGAAAATTGAGTTTAAAGGGGCTACGCCACAATACATGAAAACCGCATATTCCCAGAAAAGCCAGAACCATAACCATCGGCAGCCATTTTTTTCCAGGAGCAAATACTCTTCCCAGTTCCGTCACAAAATCCAAACTAACCGCCAAACCAATATACCATAGCGCCGGATAAAGGTAAAAAAATCGATCGAATTGGAAAGAAGTCAGGGCATTATCCCAACGGTTCCGCATGTTTGCGACCATATCACTGCGAAACAGAGCGGTAAACAGCGCTGTTATGACAATGAAACCAAATATGCAGCACAGGATATGAAGCTTTTTGGTTCCTGCTTCCGATAATCGTTTATAGGACAATAATCCTGCGATCAGAGACAAAACCACGATATAAACGACCCATTTCTGCCAGGCACGTGCCCAGAAATTCACATCTTCGTTAAGAAGCTGTTCCATAAACACCCGAAGAGGTACGGCTCCGGATCCATAATAGACAAATTCCGATCTCTGTGTTTCCTCTCCAACTCCCAGGAAAAAATTCTTCACCATGGAAATATTTGTAACCAGATAAGTCACTCCCAAAGCAAAAACGCCTCCCCACAAAGCCAGGAGGTCGGATACTCCGTTAAATCTTCTTCGAAGCGTGATCAGCAGACAGTATAAGCCGCATAACAGAAATACCGCCCACCCCATCAAAGCAAGGGAAGAAAACAGCCCATAAACGATGATCAACGGATAAGCGATGATCCTGTGCGAACGGTCTTCGGACAAAAGCAGAAACGCCAGGATAATCAACGGGATACCCGCAACGCCTAATCCATAAATGGTATAAAACGGCAGATATGCAAAAATCACGGAACACGAAAACACAATAAACGGATGGTCAACGATCTTGCTCAAGAGAAAGAACATTCCAAGATAACTTGCAATGGTAACGCAAAACAGATTATATAAAAATGCTCGAAAGACGTCGAACGCAATATAAAACAATAACGTCCCGGGGGATGTGGGAACAACAAGATCTCCTGAGGATCCGCCAAAATACTCCGGCAGGTAAACACTTCCCTCTCCCCAATGTTTTGCTTTGATAAAGTATTCTGCGACATCCGAATCAAGCTGATCCACCACAGCAAAAATACTTCGTTCTCCCAGGAATAAGTAAGGAATCAAGCCTATACATACAAGGAGCAACCCTGTCAGGAAAAAGGCCATTTCCTTTTTTGATACTTTTGATAACATCATCTATACTCCAACCCCATGTGAATATTTCTATGTTTCTTTTTCTGTTTTTAGTAATGTCCGTAAAAAACCTGCCGATATCCGGCCTTCACGGCAACAAACGCTGCCTTACTGCTTTTGATTCCTTTGGCACAGACAAACAGGATCGGTGCATATTTATCGTCCCCAAGAATATGAGGGTTTATGATGATCTCTTCCAGTGGAAGGTTTTCCACTTTGGTAGATTGCTCTACTTCCGGGATGTAGTCTCTACAGAAGTTCTCTTCGTCCCGCACATCAATGATCCGGGCACCATATTCCTTCTCAATATCTACAGTCCCTACGTTCTTCGCTGCAGCTCCACCCAGCCTTCTTGGAGGAATCCGTTTTTCCTTATGCAGGATTCGATCCCGGATCTGTTCCAGGTCTATTTCCTCCAAAATATCCTCCATGCCGAAGATTCGCTCTTCTCTGGGTAGGACAATTCCTTTTAAAAACACCTGGGCAACACTCATGACACAGACCTTGCAATCAAAGAGGTCTTCTAAAACTGCCGCCTGAAGGTATTCCTCCTCATCCGGTTCCGCTAGGACATTTTTCACGTAATGGTAAGCTTCAGACGCGGCCTGCCTACGGGACAGTCTTAAGTTTGAAAACGTAGACTTTAATTCTGCTGACATCTAATTGTTTATAACACTATTTCAATTCCCAAAGATTATTTAATCCCGGTTATTCTCTGTAAAGGCAAATAGTCTTTTGATCGTAGGGTTCCAGTTCTTTCACTGCAATTGTCTCTCCGGATAATGTGCTTTCTTCTCCGGTCCAAAGGTCTTTAACCTTGTAAGAATCTTTTCCTGCCAACTCGGACAGATCTGAAATCCCTTCAAATGCCTGTGCGATCTGCGTTAAGGAGATTTCATAGCCTTGCTTTTTTTTCTCATCACTGAGATTGATAAAGCTGACAGCTACACTTCCATCTGACAAAGGCTTTGCCAGGATATCTACCCGATCATTGTTGGTCACATATTCTGTATCATAGTTTCCGCTAAGGAGACTGCAATATACCCGCTTTGCCTGAATCCCCCACGGATCCTGATTAAGTGCGATCATATCGGGATTGGCGATGATTTGATAGATATCGTCGCCTTTCTCAACGCGGCGAAGGTCCAGTCCCAGCATTAACGGGGAATTCATCATACACCACATGGTCATATGGGTTCGGTACTGAACGGTACTCAGTCCATCCATACCGATCACCATCATATCCGGATCATTCCAGCCTTTATCAAGTCCTGCAAAGGAGTCCATGATAACCGCCTTATTATACTGACTGGTTACACTGCAGGTATAATCATTGGTCCAGGCGGCTTTTCCGGGATCCCCGTCAGTCCCTACTGAAAAAGTAATATCATTTAAGATCCGCCAGGAATCCCCTACCTTCTTTGCCCAGTTCTGAGGCTGGGTCTTTCCCCATTCACACATGGAATAGATGATATCGTGATCCGGCTTGGCTTCCTTAATCCCTTCCAGCAGTTTGGCATAGGAATACAGAGTATTTTCCTGTCTTCTGTGATTCATGAAGCGGATCTGATAGGCGCCCTCTTCCAGAGGAAGATCCAGATAATCCTGAGAAAGGAGATCATCGTACAGATAGGTTATCTTCTGCCCTGCGTCACTAACTTTATTCGCCGCAATCTGCAGCCAGCTACCTCTGCCTTCCTCACAGTCACAAATGTGATCAATATAAAACCGATAGGTTCCCGCTTTTTTCACTGTAAAATCCATAACCACTTCGCCACTTTCCGGACCAACAGGCGTATGCATCGGTCCTGTGCCGTCATAGGTTCCGATCCAGGTAAAATACAGCTTACCATCAATTTCTTCCGTACGGATAATGGTTCCGGTTGTGGACATATTTTCACCGGGAGTATAGCCTTTTTCTTCTCCGGTCTCCTGTCCATCCTCTAACGCTACAATCCGCACCTGTCCCAGCGCCGGTGCAAAAACATACTTCGCATTCTTTGCATCAGAAAAGGTGGCATTGTCCCACAGATAGTAGCAGTTATCCACTTTCAGGAAATCAACATCCCATTCCACATACGATCCGGCATCTTCGGCTTCATGACCACAGGTTCCCACATAGGCTCCGGCACACAGATTGGTGCCGATATCGTTGTACATGCCGAACTTAAGACCTTTTCCATGGATGTAATCCGCTAGTGCACGAAATCCGGAAGGAAACTTTGTCTCTTCGTTAGACAGCCTTCCATCTACACGCTCTTCCTTGTAGCAGCCGTCGTCCAATACCAGATACTGGTACCCTAACTGGTCGAGCCCAAGTTCTACCATACGGTCCGCCATGGCTTTGGTCAGTTCTTCTGTATTCCCACTTCCAAAGGCATTCCAGCTGTTCCAGCCCATGGCAGGAAGATGCCCCTTCTTCTTTCCATGAAGAACAGTTCCATCCTCAAAAGCATCGTATCGATATTCTCTTCCCGGCAGATGATCCGGATGAGTTGTGTTGCTGTTTTGCATGTTGCTTATTCTCCTTTGATCGGTATCCACTCATCCGGCCAGTAATTCTCTCTGTCAGAATAAGGATAAATTACTTTTTTATAGGGATTATCATTGAGATATGCTGCCCACCAGGAATAGGTGGAATTCGCGATGATCTGATGCTTACATCTTCGCATCAATTCAAAGTCCTCCAGCCCTTTCTCTTCGGAAGGATAATCCATATAAATAAAGGTGTATTGGTTTTCAAGATCGGATAATGCATTTCGTAACCAGTCAGTATCCTCCGAAAAACAGAAGAAGGTCAGAGTTTCAGGTGCCACCTTTTGTGCCATTAATTCAATTGCTTCCAGGAAGTACTCTTCTCCGAGAGCGCCGCCCATCTGAGCAATATCCCCACGTCTTGCATGAACAGCAACACTGCAGGGAGCCGATTCTATTGTTTGGAGCATCTGCTTTGCTCCTGCAGAAAACTCCTCTTTATACGTAAACATCTTCCGGATATCTTCCGGATACTTATCGATATATCCCAGATACTGCCAATCACCGATCAGATAACAATGATCCGGAAGATCTTTAAACATATCTTCATGAAAACAGGATTTATCTTCGGTTATGGTAGGCGTGAGAAGTCCAAGTGCCAGCCTTCGAAATACATGATTTAACAGCAGATGGTCATACCATGCATCCCCCAAACGATAACAGATCTTTTTGTCAATTCGGATATCATAGTGGTTTAGATCAAAATTGCGAAAAAACCACTTTGCTTCCTGTGTGGAAGTATCCATTACGATCGGTTCGTTATTTTCTTTTGCATATTGGTAGCAGGCCGCATAGGAAAAAAACTGATTTCCAAGCCCCCCGCTTAGTCGAAAGATTTTCACTTAACGTACTCCTGTAAAAAAAGTTTTTTTATCAGTTAACCATGCCTCGAAGTTTTCCATGAAACAGCCTGCCGATAGTCATCGATATCATAAGAGATACTATAAAGATAATATTCGCATCTAACAACGATCCTTGTGGCAAACCAATATGTTCCAACACTTTGAAATACGGCAAGGCCACCAAGTTGTGGGCACAATAAATCCCTAAGGTGTATTTTTCTACTGATCCGATACACCTGCTGATGACAGATTTTTGACTATTCCCCAACCCGACCAACATATTAAACAAAAACACTGTAGCTACCGCTATCAAAATCTTTCCAATTCCGTTATAACCGTATCCTTGTCCTGGAGGAGTATTGAAGCCAATCGCTATAGTCAGCATGCACAATGCTATGGCGCTGATCAACAATGGTTTGTTACTTGAAATTCCTTTCTCTTTGACTTTGTCAGCCAATACTCGCATTCCGATTCCGCTAACTGCAATCGGGATCATTTCCAATGTTCTTCCAAAAACAATTAAAGCCTTCTTAGGAACAAATGAAAGCTCTATCAATGAAAGCGGCATGTATTGCAGAATAATACATGTTAGCGAAAGAATGAGCAGGATCACTTTTCGCGCTATTGGAGATAATCGACCAATCAACCAGAATAAAACAGTTATATACAGGAGGGACATCTGAAACCAGAGCGCAGCATTCAAATATTCCGAATGTCCGGTAATCAGGTGAAGAATTACTTCCGGGATCAGTTTTGACAAGGGTATCCCTTTTCCATACTAGATAGCAGCTCGCAGGATCAAATACGGAAAAAGCCACATAAGAATCGGAAAATACAGCCGCCATACTCGTTTCCCGAGGTATTCTTTATCAGACGTAAAGAGTCTGTCCTTCATCAGATAAAACGACAGGCACATGAAAACGCATACAGCAACACCCTCATAAGCCTGTAAAAGACCTGTATATGGTTCCGTGATCGTCCGCCAGCAATGGCAGCAGACCACTTCGAAACACATCCATATCCTTAGGATAGAAAGTCCGATATTCCGTTCTGATTGCTTTCCTTCTATGCTCATGAAATCAGCTGTTTGGGATCTCTTTCTACTGCGATTCCATTTGTTATCTCATATACTTTATCACAATTGGTTATAGTCGTAAGACGATGCGCAATGATAATCAGCGTCTTTGAGCCATGAAGATGATCAATGGCCTCCATAACTGCCTTTTCTGTCTCGTTATCCAATGCAGAAGTTGCTTCATCCAGGACCAGCACATCCGGGTTGTTATACAGTGCTCTGGCAATACCGATTCTCTGTCTCTGTCCTCCGGATAAGCGAACCCCCGCTTCGCCAATCATGGTATTTAGTCCATCAGGTAACGAATCCACAAATTCCCGCAGCTGCGCTTCGTCGACAGCTCTTTGGACAGCTTCTTCATTGATATCTTTAATATCCAATCCAAATGCTATATTTTCACGAATGGTTGTATCCGCAAGATAGATGGTCTGCGGAATATAGCCGATAAAGCTAAGCCATCCCTTATAATCTGTCCCAATATCCACACCGTCCACGAGGATATTCCCTTTTTGAGGCTTTAATAGTCCTAACATGACATCGACCGTTGTCGTCTTGCCGCCTCCGGATTTACCCATAAATCCGATAGCTTCTCCTTTGTTGATCGTAAGATCAACACCTTTTAGAACCTCTTCTTCAGCTCCGTCATAGCTAAAGTGCACATTCGATATCCGTATAGTGTTTTTATAGGAGATCTTCTCTTTTGTAGTTCTCTCCTCATCTGTGTTTATTATGTTTTTCTCCAGATGATCTGCTTCAAATATATCGTTGTAAACCAGATCAATGGAGGCACGATGGTACATTACCGTCGTGAAATAAGAATAAATTGAATTTGCTGCAGGGAGCAGTTTGAATGCTGCCATAGCAAATACAGCAAGTTGGCCAACCAACGAACCGTAACCACCTCTTATCAAAATTGCTACTATCAAGCACAACATAATAGCTGTAATACATACTGCTTCTATAAGATATTTGGGGATTATATTAAACAAATTGGCTTTTCTGCGATTTTCTGCCTGTCTGGCATAATTCCCCTCATATGTATGTACAAAGAACTCTTCCCGATTCAAAATTTTAATTTCTTTTATGCCATGAAAGGTTTCCTGAAGGGTTTGTATAATTTTCCCCTCCAAAATCTGATTCTCTTTTCCCAATCTTCTCAGCCGTTGATTCGAATAAAGAAAAACCAGCAAAAAACATGCCCCAAGTACAATCAATACAACCAGCGTAATCATCCAATTCGTCTTGATCAAATAAGCCAATATGACAAGGCACAATAAAGCATTAGTGATAATCTGTAAAACGTTTATGATGACTTGCTGAAAATTTGCTGTATCAGAGGTAATACTTCTCAGATTCTCTGAAGAATTTCTAGTCAGAAAAAAGGCATATGGCTGTCTTACATACGCTTTCATAAGCCGGACAGCCATTTTCCGCTGAACATTCATGGTAAAGCGATAGATTGTGTTGTTCATCAATACTAAATAGATGTTTTTCGCTATATAGACCACTATGGTAACCAGGATCAGCACGATCATGATGTACTGCGGACTGTCACTGCCGGTTACAGACGCAATCATTCTGCAATAACTGTTCTGATAAATCTCGCCCGGATCCATAGCCAGATTGATAATAGGTAGCACAATGGAAACACCTACCAGTTCCGCAAGTGCGCCACCCAATATGATCAGAAATACCAGTGGGAGCCTGCGTTTACTGTAGGTATCCAGTACGTAATTAATCTTATATAAGACATCTTTAACCAAATGCATCCTATTTCCTCAATCAAACCGTTTTTTCGTTCTGCTATTAATTGATTTTATAACAATTTCGGCAAAAACGACAATGCATTGTCGTTTTTGCCGAAACCTATTCTCCTCTTATTTCTTCTCCAACATCTTATTGATCAGATCATCCAGCTTTAATTCCCCGATCATATCCGCCACCTCGCTGATGGTTTCCTTCCCGAATTTCCTCAGGATCTGATGGATCTGGGATTTCACCGTGCTGATCTCTACATGGCGGATCTCGCAGATTTCCCGCCTGGTCTTACCCTTAAGGAGCAATCGCAGGGTCTCCAGTTCCGTCTCCGTAAGACCGGAAAGAAGGTCCACTGCTAACAGAAGACTGGTCTCATAGGCATCCACCCGCTTAAAGGCATTTACCACCTTGGAAGTGATCTCCGGGCTCATGGGTGCGCCGTTTTTCACCGCTTCCCGTACCGCCTTGATGATCTCCTCTTCCTTGGCATTTTTCAGTAGGTACCCGCTGGCGCCGAAACGAAAAGCTGCAGAGATCAGTTCATCCTCTTCATACACCGTTAGGATGATGATCTTGGTATCCGGCATCTCTGCCAGGATATCACTGCAGGCGCGGATCCCGGCATCGTTTGTTTCCATCTCGATATCCATGAGAACGACGTCCGGCTTAGTCTCCTTTGCCTGTGCGGTAGCTTCTGACCCGCTTCCCACACTGGCAACCACCCGGATATCCTCTGTATCATTTAATATCTTCGCATAAAGTCTGCGGATCGGTTCCATGTCGTCCGCGATGAGGACTTTGATCTTGTCGTTTTCTGTCATTGTTTTCCTTTACCGTCCCTCATTCTCGATCATCTTAACCGTAGGAAGCAGGATATTGAAGGTGGTTCCCTTTCCCATATCGCTGACCACCTCGATCCTTCCGCCGTGAACCTGCAGGATCTTATAGGTCAGGGTCAGCCCCACCCCCCAGTGCTCCTTAAAAGGCTGAGAGGAGAAAAAGGGATTGAAGATCTTGGAGATATTGGCTTTGGCGATGCCGATGCCGTTATCGGAAATGGAGATCTGTACCCAGTTATCGATAGAGCCGATACGAACCGTAAGGATGTCCTCTTCCTTATCGGATCGTTCCATGGCATCCAACGCATTGGTCAGGATGTTATGTACCGCCTGCTCAAAACGGCTAACATCCGCCATGACATTGGGGATGTCGGCGCTGTATTCCCGGATCACCGTTACCTCATGGAGTTCCCGCTTCATGTGTTCCAAAATGGTATCCATCATGACCGCCGGATTTTCCACCTTAAGAGTTAATTCCGTCATCTTGGTGGTGCGATGGATCTCATCCAGCCTGCGATAAAGGTTGTCGCACTTTTCGATGAGTTCCTCTTGATCCTTTTTGCTTTCCTCCCCGATCTCCAGCATCCGTATCTCCGATTGGATGGCCAGGATCTCATTTTTCATATAGTGGCAGAAAGCCTTGCTGGTGGTATCGGAAGCGCTGATGACACGGCCGATCTCCAGGTCCTTATCCGATAGTTTTTTCTGCACTTTCTGATAGGACAGGATGAAATACAGTACCGTACAGCCGGCGATGATCAGGTAATAGGGATAAAAAGCATAGAAATGCTGAGATATATCCGCCAGAGGAATAGACCGGTAAGACACATACCCCGCCAGGCTGGATACCTTAACCAGCGGCATAGGTGCAAACCAGAAAACAAATTCAAAAGCAAGAACAATGGCCGCAAAGCATACGCTTTCGCCGATGGCATAGCCACGGAAAAAGTTGGCGGCATAGGTCCGGCTGTTTACGATAAATAAGTTGACGACGGATGCAAGCAGCAGGCAAGCATTCAGGATCCTGGTGCTGTAAGTTACTGCCTGCAGGATCTGCTGGATCAAAGCGCCGTTTACACCGTTTCCTGCAAGGAGCAGGTACAGTTTTTCCTGTATAAAAGGATCATAGAAAAGGAGCTGCAGTACCGTATAGGCCATGATCAGCGTATGCAGGCTCTTTCCCGTTATGGGCTTAAACTCCTGAAGATAGTTGGCGGAAAACCGCTCGCAGAAATAGAGAAACAACAGGGTGGAGAGATTTAACAGTCGTATGGCGATCTTTCTGGGGAAAGCGTTAAACATCATAAATTGCCACACGGACTTAGGGAGCTTAAAATAATAATTCAGAACGTTGTAATAATACACATCCTTGGATATATACAAAAACAGAGACAGGATGGACGCCACGAACATGGTAAGCGCCAGCACCAGATAGGTATCCGATTTTCTCTTGTCGTTCCTGGTCAGGATGAACAGCACCAGCACCAGAATGATAAATACGAAATAGAACATGGATTTTGCACCCTGAACTTTGTATAGTGATAGATGTGGTTACCTGTTTATTTTATTACGGTTAGCCTGATCTTGCACGATGCATGAGGTACTAAATGAAACCTTTGAAAAATATCCCTTCTTTCGCGTTTTCCCTTATCCTGATAAGCCTCCTGTTAACAAGCTGTAGCCAAAGCCTGCCTGCGGACACATCTTCTGCTGCCTCTCCGGCAAAAGAGATAGCTGAGGGACCGGTCAGCCTGTCCTTCTATGTATGGGAAGACGGTGAAAACTATGTGAAAAACGTGGTAGATGCCTTTAATGCCATGCACAGCGATATCCATGTGGACCTCGTCTATGTGGAAAGTGATGACTATGAAGGAAAAGTGGAAAAAACCCTCGCAGAAGGAAAAGCCGACCTCTTTGGCAGCAAGGGGATCTCGCCACTTATCAGTGAGATCGAGCAGGGTCTGGTCCTGGATATCACGGACTTTGTCAATGAGAGCGCTCAGGACGGTTCTCTGGACCTGACAACCTTCGGCAGCATGTTTAATGATGTCACCTATCAGGACCGCTACTATTCCTTCCCTTCCCGCACCACCTGCTGGCAGCTGTATTACAACAAGGCTCTGTTCGATGAAAAGGGCCTGCCTTATCCGGGCCAGCTAACCTGGGAGGAGTATGCGGACCTGGCACGAAAGCTGACGGATCCGGAAAAAGGGATCTACGGCGGCTACTGGGTCAACTGGATCCCCAATTTCTATGCGCTTCAATGTGACAGCTATCTGATCGATGACGATATCAGTGCCATCCGGGAGGGCTTATCCCTCTTAAACCGCTTTTATAACGAAGATAAGTCTCACGTATCCTATCTGGATATGGAGACCTGTGAAAACCCTTCTGTGGATATCTATGAACGCTTTGAAAACGGCCAGGTGGCCATGTGTCCTCAGGGGGAATGGATGCTCAACATCCTTCTGGAAGATCAGGCAACGATCCCCTGGGATATCGCTCCCATGCCCATTCCGGACGGTGCAGAAAATGGCACCAGCTGGGGGCACTTTCAGTCGGTGGCCATTGCTTCCTCCTGCCAGCATCCGGCAGAAGCGTGGGAATTTATGAAATTCTTCTGCGGGAGAGAAGGATCCCTCATCCGTGCACAAAATGCCATCATCCCTGCCTATATGGACGATGACATCATCAATGAATACTTAAAAGCAGCCGGCAATGAACACGCCCGCTATTTCCTCGATGCCAAAAAGTATCCGGAACAGCTCCCCTTAAAAGGCTATGAAGCCACCCGCCAGGCCTTCGCCGACCTGGTATCCTCCTATATGCTGGGAGAGATCAGTCTGGACGAGTGCATGGAGCAGTTTGAGGCTGAGCGGCGGACATTCTTTCAATAATTCGTTAATTGACTGCTCCTTTCCAGCATCCATTCCGTTCTTGAACAAAAAGGACACTTCGGTGTCCTTTTTGTTGTTCTCCGATATTTCTATCTCAAATGATTATTTACAAATGATCAATACATCATACGCCTTCAATACCACCGTATCCCCTGCCTGCAATTCTTTCCCGCTGAGCAGGTCCGTTCCTGTGATCCGCTCATCTACCGGCAACTGGATGGTCTTTCGCCCATGATTTAATATAAAGACGTAGCGTGTATCCTCTTTTCTACGCTCCGTGATCTCAATATCCGTCGGGAAGCGCTCTGCTTTCTCGGACAGGATTCCGGCTTCCTTTGTGATCTGCTTTACAAAATCCTCATAAAAATCCGGTGTGCATCTGGTTCCCAGATAGTATACCTTGCCGTTTCCTACGGTATTTTCCGTAAGCACCGGGCTTCCTGCATAGAACGCCTTGTCATAGGTTGCAAGGGTGCTTGCTCCTTCCGTGTGACTGATGGCAAAGAGATACATGCAAGGGTAACGCTTGCCGTTCCAAAGGAAGGTATTGAGGCCGCTATCCTCCGGATCGGATTCATCAAGTATGAAGTCTTTCCTCTTCAATTCCAGACAGTCATACTCTTCCGTCCAGATGCCCATCATCTTTCGCAGTTTTCCGGGGTAGCCTGTTTGGGTAATATTATTATTCTCATCGGCAAGGCCGCAGTAAGCGCTGAAGATCACCTTGCCACCCTTAGCTGCAAATGCATTCAGGCGCTCTTCTACGCCCTCTTTTACCATGTACAGCTGAGGTGCGATCACTACGCTGTATTTCGACAGGTCTTCTGAATAGCCCACCACATCCGTAGAGATGCCATAGTGGTACAGCGCCCGGTACCAGCTCTTTACTTCCTCCAGATAGTCCATCTGAAGGCAAAGTCCCGGTGTGGCTTCCATGGCCCACCAGTTTTCCCAGTCAAAGAGGATGGCCACCTTTGACTGCGGCAGACTTCCTAAGATCTGGCTGCCAAGGCCTTTTAATTCTTCGCCCAGTTCCTTTAATTCCCGGTAAGTCCGTGTCTGATCACTTCCGCAGTGGCTGATAAAGGCACCATGGAAGGTCTCGCACTCTCCTCTGCTCTGGCGCATCTGGAAAAACATCACCGTATCGGCGCCGTGACCCATAGCCTGATAGCTGATATTTCGCATTTCTCCTGGCCGCTTTAAGGTGGGATAGGTATACCAGTTGGAAACGGACGGGGTCTGCTCCATGAGGCAGAAGGGCAGATCATTCTTAAGTCCCCGCATAAGATCATGCTTCATGGCTACATCTGCCGGGTCCTCCCCTGCTGCCGGATAGTTATCCCAGGCGATAAAGTCCATGTAAGGCGCCCAGGCACGGTAATCTAACTCCTTATAATGACCCATGAGATTGGTGGTAACCTTCGCATCCGGGATAAACTTATGGATCTCACTAACTTCCGCCCTGTAATTGGCTAACAGACTCTCCGTGCTAAACCGGAAAAAGTCCAACGTGATAGACGGAAACTGGCTCCGCCGCTCTTCCAGATGCTCACTTTCTGCGTTTGGCAGGACGATCTCATCCCAGTCATAGAAGGTATGACTCCAGAAAGCCGTATTCCATACATCGTTTAGTTTCTCAATGGTTCCGTATTTCTTCCGCAGCCATACACGAAAGGCCTTTTCGCACTTTTCGCAGTAGCATCTGCCACCGTATTCGTTACTGATATGCCAGGCTACGATATTTTTCTGATCCTTAAAATGTTCAGCAATCTTACGGGCGAGGCGGGCCGAATACTTCTGATAAGTAGGGCTGTGGGGGCAGGCGTTATGCCGGCCGCCAAACTTATGGGTGTGCCCGGCAAAATCCTTCCTCAGGATATCCGGATACCGATGGGCCATCCAGGCGGGCATCGCTGCGGTGGACGTTGCCATAACGATCTGCATACCGTTATCGGTGACCTGCTTTACGATCCGGTCAAGGTCCGAAAAATCATACACGTCTTCACTGGGCTGTAACTTTGCCCAGCTAAAGACATTTAAGGTGACTACACTAGCGGATACACCCTTTAAAAGGCGCATATCCTCGTCTCTTACGTCCTGAGGCCACTGCTCCGGATTGTAATCTCCTCCGTAGAGGATCCTGGTTACATCTTTACTGCCTATCATCTAATATTTTTCCTTCTCTTTCCCGGGTTAATATCTTTTTACCCAATTACCCTAAGTTTAGCGTAGGAAGGCATCTGCGATTACCCATGGATTTCCATTTGTTTTACCCGATGAATCTGACATTTTCTCAAGCTCTCGCAATTACCTGTTATAAAGTCGCAAGATAAACCTGCTTTGGCAAAATTACCCTTTAAGTCCCGTATGAGCGATACCCTCGATGAGATATTTCTGGGCGGTGCAGTAGATAATGAGGATGGGGATCAGGGAGCACACCGTTCCGGCCATAATGAGGCCATAATCCGTCATATACAAAGAGCGGAAGGAAGCCAGCCCCAGCTGGATGGTCTTATACCGGTCGTTATCTAAGTAGATCATGGGGGCCAGATAGTCATTCCACATGAAGGTAAAGGTAAAGACGATGAGGGTTGCAAGCCCAGGCTTACTAAGGGGCAGAATGATGCTGAAATACCCGCGGAATTCCCCGCAGCCGTCGATCCTGGCCGCTTCCACAAGGTCCGACGGGATCCCCTGCATAAACTGCCGAAGTAAAAAGACGCCGAATGCGGAAAACAGGTTCATGACGATGATGGATTCCGGGCGGTTATAGAAGCCCAGTGCCTTATTGATCATAAACTGCGGGATCATGATAGCATGCCAGGGCACCATCATGGTTCCCAAAAAGAGCATGAAGATCAGGTCCCTGCCGGGGAATTTTAATTTCGCAAAGGCATACCCTGCCATGGAGCAGGTGGCACACTGGCCGATCGTTACGATCACCGAATAGATCAGGGTATTCAGGTAATATTTCGGGAAGGGGATCTCTGTCCATACCCGGATATAGTTCTTGATGCGGATGGGATCCGGGATCCACCGGATGGGATAAAGGAATACCTCGTTGTTATTCTTAAAAGACGCGCTGAGCATCCATGCAAAGGGAACCACCATGGAAAAAACCAGCACCACCAGAACGATGAACAAAAGGACTCTTCCCGGAGAAGTTATGCTTTTCTTTTTTTGATTCTTAAGATTCATTTTTTGGCCCTCCTATTCTCCGGAATGCACCCAGTATTTTTGTCCGATGAACTGGATGATGGTGATCACCAGGATGATGGCAAAGAGGAAATAGGCTTCCGCCGACGCATAGCCGAAATTCATGTAGATAAAGCCTTCCTGATAGATCCGGTACACCAATACGTTGGTGGAGCGGCCGGGGCCGCCTTCCGTCATGATGTTGATCAGGTCAAATACCTGGAAGGAGCCGATCACTGACAGGATCAGGATCATAAAAGTTGTAGGGGATAAAAGGGGGAGGGTAATCTTGAAAAACTTGGTCAGTTTCCCGGCTCCGTCCACGTCAGCAGCTTCATAAAGCTCTTTGTTGATTCCCTGCAGACCGGCTAAAAAGATGATCATGTAGTAGCCCGCCATCTTCCAGATAGATACGATCATGACTGCAGGGAGGGCCCAGGTGGTGGAAAGTAGCCACCCCGGCAGATTGTCCTCAGCTACGCCAAAAGAGCGCAGCAGGTTGTTGATGGGGCCCACCTTGGGATTAAACAGCAGGGTCCAGATGATACCCACCGCCACGCTGGAGGTGATATAAGGGAAAAAGTAAAAGGTCTTAAACAGCCCCGCGCCCCGGATCCCAGTATTTACTGCAACAGCAAGGAGAAGGGCCAGGATGATGGTGAGGGGCACGGTGCCAAGCGTGTAGATCACGTTATTTTTCATGGACACGGTAAAATAGCTGTCCTTAAACATGTCCAGGTAATTCTTAAAGCCGATAAAATCCATCTGTTTAAAGCCGTTATAATTCGTCAGGGAAATATAAAAGCCCATGAAGATGGGGATCAGCATGAAGGTGAAAAAGAGAAGAAAGCTGGGCGCTAAAAAGCAGTATCCGGCGATCACTTCGCTTTTTCGGTATTTGATCTTAACCCGTTTCTTTCTTTGATTCATAACTACCTCTGTTTGTGCCGCTTTCCCGATCTGCGACATATCTCAAAACACAATTTCTATTTAAAAAGGGGAAGACTCTCGCGAATCCTCCCCTTTTTTTGTTTTCAATCGTTCATTCTTATCCAGATCAGATTTTCCGTATATTCTTTACTTACCAATTTCAGCACGCTGTGCTTCAAAGTCAGCCATACACTTGTCGAGGTCCTCTTCTCCTAAGAAGTAGAGCTGTGCATTTTCGTTAAATACGTTCAGATACTCGGAATAGCCGGGTGTGTTGGGCTGCTCCTGTACCTTGATGGCGTCGAATAAAACGGCTGCGGAATCCTTGCCGGATGCCTTGATCAGAGAATCCTTAGCGGAATCATTGCTGTAAGCGTGGATCATACCGGTGGAAGCATAGATGGAAGATCCTTTTTCGCCGCACAGGTAGCTTAAGAAGTCATAAGCTTCGTCGGGATGCTTGGTGCTGGAAGTGATGGCAGCAAACTGGAACTGACCCCAACTGGTGCCGCCTGTTACGCCTTCGGGAACGGGCATGGGTGCAACTTCCCAGTTAACATTGGTTTCGCCTTCTGCGATATCCTGCATGATCATGTTGACGCACCACTCACCGTTGGGAAGGAGGGCAACGTGACCGTTTTCAAATTCTGCCATGTAATCGTAGATGCCGGACTGCACATCTGCGTAGCTGTAGTGAGAACCGTTGCTCCACAGGGTATTTAAAAGCTCGATGGACTTACGAAGATTGGTGGTATCGGCCGCATCTGCATATTCGCCATGCTGGATCGCATAGAAAACATAGATCCAGGGAACCCAGTAGCCTGCATATAAGGGGCTGCCGTCTTCGGCACTCTGGCCCTTTAAGCCCTCTGCTACCTTAAGGGAATAATCAATGTACTCTTCCCAGGTCATCTGTCCCGGAGCTTCTACGCCTGCTTTTGCTAACAAGTCGGGATTATAGAACAACGCCCAGCAGGTGGTTCTGGTAGGCAGTGCATAGAACTTGCCATTTACCGCACTGGTGTCCCACATGGTACCGTATTTTGCGGTATCAATGGAAGAATCCTTTGCAACCAGATCCGTCAGATCAAGGAGCGCGCCTGCTTCTGCATACTGAGTACTCTGGGCAACGCCTCGGATGTCCACTAAGTCAGCATCGGTTTCACCGGCTAACATGACCTTCAGCTTGTCATCATAATCGTTGGAAGGAACCACGTTCAGGTTCACCGTAGTGCCTCTGCCTTCTGCATTGTAGGCATCCACTACCTTGCGAATGTAGTTTTCCTCATCGGACCAGATGTAGAAATTCAGCGTTACATCTCCGCCCTTTTTTCCGCCGCCTGCAGATGATCCACAGCCTGTTAAGGACAGTGCCATGGTGGCTGACAGCGCAAGTGCCAGAAATTTCATAAACCTTCTTTTCATAATAAAAGACCCCCTAAGTCAAGTATGAATCTGTGGCAGGAAGGGTTGTTCCCGCCGGTTAATGATTACAGCTTCATGCTAGCTTGAAAGGGGGCCTCTAAAAAGGTTGAAATTTTATCCACCCATTGGAAAATGTGTCTGTTTTCGGACAAAAATCTCCGAAAAAAGTTTTGCAAATTCCTCATGACTCTCACAGTTTCGAAACGCCAGGTCTTCCGGCATTTGCAGAAATGCATCCCTTCCCATCTCTTGGATGGCAGGCGTCAGGATATACTTTTCTTCCAGGGGGTACAGCACCGCCCTCTCTCTAAAATGCAGCACGTATTCCTCCTCCGGAGTCATCTCCGGGAAATGGTCCTTACGGATCTTTTTCATCCGTTCTTTTGCATAGTCCATCTCCCAGTGGTGGGACCAGCGCATGCCGATCCGTTTTGCAAAGACAGACCAGGCAGAAGTCTCCTTGGGATAGACCATGCCCATAAAGCCGGTATCCTTATAAGACCACAGGGTAAAAGGAATGTCGTAGTCCTTAAAGATCTGCAAGGTGCTACGGATCATGGGCAGGACCTTTTTGATCCCCTGAGTTCGGATCTCATAGCCTGCTTCGCCGCATAGAACCGGCCTGTGAAAAGGCTCCAACCCGGATAAAAGTTTATCCATGATCTCCCGGAAACGTTTATCCCGCTCCTCATCGCTGTATTTATCCTCATAGAGATCTTCCTGCCATACCGTGGGATAAAAGTGGAAAGTGAGAGCTGTCTGTTTATCCGGAATCTCCTTTGGCAAGCAGGAAAAGTCCGCAGCAAAGTGATCGCCCTCTAAGAAGATCACATGATTATGATCTGTTTTTCGTATCTCTCTGGTGCATTCCTCGTATAACTCCCATATAAGCTTTCCCGCTTCCCGGTTCCGGATACCGGTGGATAAGTCGTTTTTATCCGCTTCTCCCGTTAACAGTTCCGGGATCACAAAAGGCTCATTTAGCAGGTCATACCCTAGCAGATACTCTCTGTCCTTATATCTGCGGGCAATCTCTCCCCAAAGAAGGGCAAACTCCCGGCGTAGCGCCCCATATTGCCAAAACAGGGTATAGCCCGTGGCATTATCACTGTGCCAATCCGGATTCTGACCTCCCGGCGCCGTATGCAGTTCTGGCAGGACATAAATCCCGTATTTTTCTCCCAGGTTTAGCAGATAGTCAAAGTATGCAAATCCCTTCTCCAGATAAACCGGGCCATCGCCGGTCCTTCGGGCATTATCATCTATAAACAACCGGTAATTCATTGGGACCCTTACCAGGTTGATGCCCAGACTCTTAAGATACTGAAAGTCCTCTTCCCCAACGAAGTTACGCACAAATAAGTCAAAAAACCGCTCTCCGTCCTCTTCTCCCAGCACTTCTTTGACCGTCCGCCGGATCTGGCTGTCGCACCCCGGCATATCGATCATGTAATGCTCCATATTCAGCCAGGATCCCAAGCCGATGCCTACAAAAGAGATGGGCTGCGTTTTCTGATCCTTTGTTTCTCTTACCAGTTTTTTGCCTTGTACCTTGATGAAGCTGCTCATTTTTCCCTACTCCTTTTCGTACTTGTGCGGTTGCTCCCACTTTCGAATATATGTCGTTTCTACAATCTCGCCTAGGTTGAAAAAACACCCACCCTCTGTGATCCCTTGGGTCCGCGTCCGCTGTGGCCCCACTGTGGTCTCTTGGGGACGGGGTCAGAACAGATCAAAATGATCTGGGGTCATTTGGGGGGCTAGAGAAAAAACGCCTGTAGCTTGTGCAGATTCATAAGCCAACCGTATCTCGCCATCGGTCCTTATCGAGGTCCTTTCGAGATTAGGACCGCTATGAGCGAGATCCGAGTGAAAACGTGTTGGCGTTGAACTGTACAGTTACAGGAGTTTTCTATATATAGTCTGAAAAATGACCCCAGACCAGAATGGTCTGTTAACCCCGTCCCCAAGGGACCATAGAGGGGCCACAGCAGACGCGGACCCAAAGGACCACAGAGGGGCCTATATGTCTCGCGGTTTTCAGTTTATATTGGCGAAAGTCATTTTGAAGTTTGTTTTCTCGCATGGTATACTATGATTATTCTGAACATTCATGTTCAAGGGGGTGGGTATCTATAATGCATAAAAAGTTTGTTATAAGCAGCAAACGGTGTATCGTCTTTGCTCTGATCGCCAATTTCTTACTCTCGGTAATCACCGGGAATCTTCAGGTTTTAAGGACCCGGGCGGCTACCGGCCAGACCTATCACATCGACGGAAACGAGTGGAATAATCCCATGGATCTGTACGATATGGGTTATGTGCGGGATTTTACCTTAAATAGTGGAAATCCCCTGGTTCTGAATGATCCCTACAGTGAATCAGATACCTTCTCGGTACAGTTTAACCTTCCGAAAAAGCTGTTAAACGGGACCCTGTTTGATCCCCAGTTTTTCCTGCTGCCCGCAACGGGAGAAGATCCCCAGGAAGCTTTCCTTAAAAACTACCGTCTGGAAAAGCAGGCGATCGAAAACGATCTTCACCGCTTCTGGTATACCTCCAAGAGCACGATCTTTGACGGCAGTCAGGTGCAGTTTTCCACAGACAGTGCCTATTTTCAGTGGCATGAGATGTTCTATGTAGACGAAAACTTAAACGACGTCTATGCCATGAGCGGCGATGTACCGCCCACCGGCACCTTCTATCTGGTGTGTCTGTTCTGCGATGAGGATATCGTAGGTTATGCTTCTTCTGCCACCATCCCTGCGTCCTTCTTTATCGCAGAAGATCCCGTCTATATCGATAATCCCGCGCAGCCCGCATCGGAAGGCAGTTTCATCCCCGAAGAGTCCACTCCCAAGGGGAAAAAGGTAACCCTGGATGTATCCGTCTATGCGGAAGACACCCTCCTTACGTCTGTGGACATTATCGCTTACTCAGCACGGGGCGTCTGCATAGGATATGCTCCCTGCACGGCCTACGCAGGAGAAGAGATCACCTTAAACATCACGCCCACAGGCTGGGATGAAGATTACATATACGATTATTACTTCCCGTCCCGTAGAAACGGCAGTGCCTATCCGGTAACGGTTCCCGAGGACGGTCATGTGGATGTCTACTTAACGCCCCTTATGCATGATCTCTCCCTTTCCGGTTATGTCTATGACTCCGACGGCGCCTCCATTCCGGGCGCAGTGGTATCGGTTTCTGCTGCCGGCGATGCGGACATAGCATTTAGCGCCCAGACAGACTCTGCAGGTTATTACCGGATCGAAAATATCACGACCACAGGAAATCTGTCTGCCTCTGTTTCCAAAGCAGGCTGTGTTACAGAAGAATATATATTCCCGGAAGACATCATCACAGGCGGTGCCGCCCTGACTCATGATTTTGTTCTGGAACAGAAAGCCGTGGGCTTTACCGTAAAGATCACCGGTAACGCGGATTCGGAGCTTCTCTATGCCATTACCAGCCGCTGCGAAAGCAGTAACTGGGCAGATGTATACTCATCTTCCGGCGATGCGATAAATGGCTGTTTTACAAAGATCAGCGCAGATACCCTCCACTTTTATCCCGATACCAAAGCCGATATAGCAGCGGATTACACCCTTACCGTAAACAGTATGCTGTTTAAGGATACGCTGGTTCCGGTGGAATTTGGGGGCGAGGTCACCTTAACCCTGGGTACGGTTTCCGGTATCAAGGCACAGGTTTCCGGCGGTGATCTGTCCGGCTACAACCATCTGTGCGGTTTTGGAACCTCCGGCGCTACCCTGTTTAACGATACCGGAAAGGCATCGGATCTTCTGGAAATCTTTACCCTATCCGGTGCGGAGGAAACCCTTAACATCCTGGGATACTCTTCCGAAGTGGAAATGGGCCCTGTGGCCGCTCATATCAATGACCTGCCCGATACCCTTTTATCCACCGCCTATACCCGGGATGTTAAGGTATCCACCGGCAGCATCACGGATCTTGGAAACATCACGTTGCCGTTTCTTTCCAGCAGTTCCCGGATGCTGGATACTTCCTATTTTTCCGCTAGTTCCCATGTAACAAAAGTGGGAGATACCATTGATGTGACCGGTCGTATCGATTCCTCCCGTTATGAATATGAAATATCGGCACTGCGCATCTACGGCTGGAAAGCAGCTTCCTATGATGGTTTTGCAGTCCTTACGGCCCGTTATAAGGAAAACAGTCTGGTGATCGATGGAAAGCCTGCAAAAGCAAGCTTCTACAACGGTTCCGATTATAGGACACTGGGCAGACAGATCATCCTTTCGGAACAGGTTTCCGGGCCCATTGACTTTTCCTGCAAGCTGGAAGCTACCGATGCCACCGATATGCAGATCGTGGTGGAAGCGGATATCGTTGTGGCAGGAAATGCTTATGAAAAACAGCTGATCGGCACCTGGGACGTATCCGGAGTGCCCGTTTCCCTGAAAACCGCTTCAAAAACCGCCACCGGCATCGTCAAGTGCAGCGGTATCGCATTGCCGGATACTTCCGTAAATGTCTGGTGCGGCAATACCCTTATTGGAAAAACCACCTCCGATCAATTCGGCTCCTGGGAACTGCGTGCCCAAATTCCTGTAGATCCGGCATTTTCCCGTTCCTATCGGCTCCATGCAACCAGCGGAGGCTACTCTACCAGAGACTGCATCGTACTCTATGATCCAAACGCTGCTGCTGCCGAACAGATTTATCTGACCGAAAACGGCGCCGCCCAAAGTGACAGCTATGTATGGACCTCCACAGGAAGCTATGCCTTTGAAGCAGTGATCGACAATCCTTCTGCTGTTAAGGAAGATGCCTCCTTCTATGTTATGTGCTCAGACGGCAGTGTTCTGTCTCTGAATGCCCATGCAGGAAAGAGCCTTCCCGACGCAGGATCTGTTCCCCGTCAGGTATTTTCCTCCGATTCCTACAGTTTCGGTGAAAAAGGACTGGTTCCGGTCAAGGTATGGTTTTCCTATAGCGCCGGGAACGCAAGCGACATAAAGATCCCGGAAAGAGCGCCTTTATACAGCGGCGATAGCGATCATTACGATACCGGCCATGTATATGCAGAAGGGGAAGCTTCCAGCCTCTCCCTGGACCGGGTACCTGCCGCCTCCGAATTGGGAAACGGAACCGCTCTGACCACCATCACGGCACAGGTTGACGCCGACGAATTTGCATCCATGCTTGGCGCAGACAGTAAACAGATGCGTCTTTACGGAGATGATCATAAGGACCTGTACGACATCGTGATCACAGGCGATGAAGAAAAATACAGCATCGGCATCCATGATGAACAGTCAGGGACCTATTACCGACTGGATACCTTTATCTATGAAGCGGACGAGATTCCGCAGATCCTCTCTACGCTGTCGGATCTGCGCTCTGAACACGGCATTTCTGAGCCGGAAATCGCAACCATGGGGATCATTCCCTGCGACGCCGCAAGTTATGTGACCGGAGCCAACGATATCGCCGGCATCATCAGCCAGATGCTGGATCCTTCCGGTGCTTCGGAATATACCCTGGAAGCCGGAGTTCGCCAACTCCTGCTATCCAGCCCCAAAACTGCCCGGTTTGCCTTTGTCACCAAATATGTGGGCATCTCGGATCTGGTCAATATCTGGAGCAGCTGCAGCATCGCTTACGAAACCCGTCAGAAATCCAATACGATCGCTGATAACCTGAAGATGCTCTCTTTCCTGGAAAAATATGAAACACTCCTGGATGGAGATGTCGATGTGACCAAAGCGAAAAACGCTGCCAGTCAGGCAAAGAACGATTTAGAAAGGGCCATTTCCGAACAGAAGGAG
>JAEEGL013018553.1_pt1 | contig 34939 bp, 29 predicted proteins | sample 9134231 | NCBI WGS metagenome assembly JAEEGL01 (sample SAMN16246548, study PRJNA631951) | gut metagenome | biome: gut microbiome; feature: rumen; material: fiber-attached | host: Bos | place: Iran: Karaj | collected 2018-10 | reverse complement strand
CTCCATAGCCCCGGAAAGTGACTGGAATCCTATATCATAGGTTCCTCCGTCTCCGCCGAATGTGATAAACTTGAAATTATCATTCTCGCTTAACTTTCCGCGCTTCTTTAAAGCTCTGTATGCCGTTTCCACCCCCGAAAGCGTAGCTCCGGCATTTTCAAAAGCATTATGTATATATGAATCCTCCCATGCTGTGTAAGGATACATAAATGTAGACACCTCAAGACAGCCTGTGGCATTACCTATGACCGCACGGTCTCCTTCATGCAGTGCCCTTAACACACCACGTACAGCTATTGTCGCTCCGCAGCCTGCGCACATCCTGTGTCCCGCAGCAAGACGCTCGGGCTTGTTCATAACCTCTTTAAGATTGTAACTCATACCTTGCGCCTCCCTATTCCCTTAAACCTATATACTTATACTGTTCAGGCTCTTTCCCGCCTTTTATCGCAGCATCCATTTCATTAAAGATATCATATACATGATCTACGGTAAAATCGCGGCCGGCAAGACCATACATATAGCTAACAGCCTCTATGGATACCTTGTATTTAAACAGGGCAGAACACACCTCCATGCTGAGAGGCCCTCCGTTGCCGTTATAGCTTTCACATCTGTCCATGATCGCAACACATTTACAGTTCCTCAGGGCATCAGCAATCTCCTTAGCCGGGAAAGGCCTGAATACCCTGAGCTTAAGGATTCCGACCTTCATTCCTTTTTCTCTCAGATCGTCACATGCCTGTTTGGCCGTTCCCGCTGCCGATCCCATGATCAGCATTATATAGTCCGCATCCTCTGTCTTGTATTCTTCAAAAAGTCCGTATTTTCTTCCCGATATATGTTCGAATTTCCGGGCAACCTCAAGGATAACTTTCTTGCTGTTTTCCATTGCAATTTCCTGATTCTTCTTGGCCTCCATGGCATAATTGGAGACAGAATAGGGTCCTACCGAAACAGGCTTGCCGGGGTTGAGCAGATATTCCTCAGGCTCATATGTACCCACAAAATCTCTTACCGTATCATCATCCAGAAGCTCAATGTTCTGTACCGCATGGGATGTGATAAATCCGTCCTGGCAGATCATTATGGGAAGATGAACCTTCTTATTCTCGGCTATCGGATATGCCTGTATGAAGTTATCATATGCTTCCTGGTTCGTCTCTGCATATATCTGTATCCAGCCCGTATCTCTGGCTCCCATACTGTCCGAGTGATCACAGTTGATATTGATCGGTCCGGACAAGGTACGGTTAACGAGCGCGAGCGCGCAGGGCATACGATTGGAGGCAGCAAGCAACAGTTCCTCCCACATAAGTGCGAGTCCTGCCGATGATGTTGCCGTAAGGCTCCTTGCCCCTGCTGCTTCGGCACCTATGGTCGCACTCATGGACGAATGCTCGGATTCAACAGGTATGAATTCCGTATCCATCTGTCCGTTTGCAATGTACGTGGAAACCATCTGAGGGATCTCCGTTGACGGCGTTATTGGAAATGCCGGCATAACATCCGGATTGACCTGACGTATTGCATAAGCAACTGCCTCATTTCCCGACATTCTGTCCTTCTTTGGCATCTACATTCCCTCCCTCATTGTGATTGCACCAAAGGGACATGCTTTCTCGCATATACCGCATCCCTTGCAGTGATCGTAATCAAAATCAAGTCTCTTGCTGTCCTTAACGGGTATGCTTCCGTCAGGACATACCGGTGCACATAAAAGACACTGTTTACATTTCTCCACTGACAGTACAGGTGTCCGGGTCCTCCACTCACCCGTATTGAATTCCTTTGACGTGCCTCCCGCAAACATCATTAATCCCTCGGTAAGAGACTGATGGGGAGTCTGTTCATTGATCTTATTTACATCCGTTCTCATATCGTTCCTTTCTCTGCTTCCCCTGTTTACTTAAGATCCCCGGCCAAAGCTTCAAACGTCATGGTAAGAGCTCTCATATTTCCTTCAATAACTTCCGGTTTCTTGGCAAACTTATGCTCATAAGATGTACGCATTTCGCGTATGAACGACTCTTTGTCCATTACTCCGCTGACAGCCACAGCTGCAGCAAGCATTGGTGAATTGGGAAAGTTCTTTCCCAGAGTCTCAACCGATATTGCTCTGGCATCAACTGTATATACACGCCCTTTGTATCCCCTGAGCAGTCCTGTTATCTCTTCCTTTTTCTTAGGTGTATTGATTATTATGGCACCGTCATCCTTAAGCCCGGCTGTTACATCAACCGAGTGGAGCAGTGTTTCGTCAACCACTACCACAAGATCCGGTGTATATATATTGGAATGAACTCTTATCTCATCCCTGCTTATCCTGTTATAGGCTGTTATCGGTGCACCCATCCTCTCAGGTCCGTATTCCGGAAATCCCTGAACATAAGCACCTGTCTTAAATGCCACATCAGCCAAAAGCAAAGCCGCTGTCTTAGCGCCCTGGCCACCTCTTCCGTGCCATCTTATCTCAAGTCCCTGACCCATTTCCGTCTCCTTGTATCTTTTCTCATAGAGGGTACCGCTGTTGTCCGGTACCGTTTGCTATGCTTACCGCAACATTACTATTATAAACAGCTTTATACCCTGATGTAAAGCAAAAGCTTCATGTCATGGAAAAAATATCGGACAGAGACAGCTGGTTGGATTCCGGAAGATTTCCAAGGATACCAAGCGAAGCCAGCTTGTCGATCACGGTATTTGACACCTTGGTCCTTTCCCTGAAATCATCCTTTGAGATAAACGGTCCGTCCTTGCAGGCATCCACTATGGCATCCGCAGCCTTGTCTCCCAGGCCTTCTATACTGCCAAGATGCGGCATTATCTTTCCGTCTATGATCTGGCATTTGTGCGCTTTCACCGTAAACAGATCGATCGGCATGAATTCATAGCCTCTTGCATACATTTCCTGAACAAGACGCATATCTTTAAGTTCATCCTGCTCCTTCTTGGAAAGACTGTCCTCACGTTTTCTGTAATCCGCCAGATGACGCTCAAGCTCTGCTCTTCCCAGACACATCTTTTCATAAGAAAAGCCCGAAGCCCTGATGCTGTAAAACGCCGCATAATACGCCAGCGGATAATTCACCTTATAATATGCTATCCTCCACGCCATCATAACATATGCTGCCGCATGGGCTTTGGGGAACATATATTTGATCTTTTCACAGGATCTTATATACCAGTCGGGAACATCATGGTCGGCCATATCCTTCTTCCACTCATCCCATTTGGCGCTTTTATGGCCGGCAACCTTTCCCTTCCTGACATCCTCCATTATCTTAAACGATTCCTCAGAATCAAGCCCCATGTTGATAAGGTAGGTCATTATATCATCCCTTGTACAGATACATGTCGATATGGTGGCTGTTCCGTCCGCAATAAGATCCTGGGCATTGTTAAGCCATACATCCGTTCCGTGTGACAAACCGGATATTCTTACAAGATCCGAAAACGCCTGCGGTTTGGCATCTATAACCATCTGCATGGCAAAATCCGTTCCGAACTCCGGGATTCCAAGCGTTCCGAGCTTGGTTCCTCCTATATCAGAGGGCTCGATCTTGAGCGCCTGCGTATTCTGGAATAACGACATTACGTCACTGTCGTCCAGAGGAACCTCCTGGGGATCGGTATCTGTAAGATCCTTAAGCATCTTTATCATTGTCGGATCATCATGTCCCAGAATATCCAGCTTAAGAAGGTTATGATCTATCGAATGATAGTCAAAATGCGTCGTTTTGATATCCGTTTCCATATCGTTGGCAGGATGCTGTATCGGCGTAAAGGAGTATATTTCATCTCCTACAGGCAATACGATTATGCCGCCGGGATGCTGTCCCGTTGTCCTGTGGATGCCGGTACATCCCATGGTTATACGGTTGATCTCGCAGGAACGTTTCTTTACGCCTCTTTCCTCATAATAATTCTTAACGTATCCGTACGCCGTTTTATCTGCAAGTGTGCCGATAGTACCTGCGCGGAAGGTCTGTCCGTCACCGAAAATAACTTCTGTATATTTATGAGCCTTCGACTGATATTCTCCCGAAAAATTAAGATCTATATCCGGCTCCTTGTCTCCCTTAAACCCAAGGAAAGTCTCGAAAGGTATATCAAATCCCTCTTTATTAAGCGGATGTCCGCATTCAGGGCATGTCTTATCCGGCATATCGCAGCCTGCACGTCCCGCATATGCCCTGACCTCATCCGATTCAAAATCAACATAATGACATTTCGGGCACAGATAATGCGGCGACAACGGGTTCACCTCCGTAATTCCTGCCATAGTGGCTACGAATGAAGAGCCTACAGAGCCTCTGGACCCTACAAGATATCCGTCTTCCATGGACTTCCACACAAGCTTCTGGGCAATTATGTACATAACGGCAAAGCCGTTGCTGATGATCGAGTTAAGCTCTCGCTCAAGTCTTGACGAAACCTGGACCGGGAGATCGTCACCGTACATTTCGTGAGCTCTGTTATAGCAGATATCCCGAAGGATCCTGTCCGAATCCTCAATAACCGGCGGACACTTATCCGGTCTTACGGGCTCGATCCTGTCCACCATGTCAGCTATAAGTCTGGTATTTGTGACCACCACCTCATAAGCCTTGTCATATGGAAGATAATCGAATTCCTTCATCATCTCTTCCGTAGTCCTTAAATAAAGCGGTGCCTGGTCATCCGCATCCTTAAAGCCCTTACCGGCCATTATAATACGCCTGTATATCTCATCCTCCGGATCAAGGAAATGAACATCGCAGGTGGCAACAACCGGTTTACCAAGCTGCTCACCAAGGGATATTATCTTCTTATTTATGTTTATGAGATCCTCTTTTGAATTAATATTCTCATGCCTCTCATCGGCAAGCATATATTCATTGTTTCCAAGCGGCTGGATCTCCAGATAATCGTAGAACTCCGCTATCCTTATTATTTCCTCTTCGCTGCGCTCATCTACTATCGCCCTGTAAAGCTCTCCTGCTTCACAAGCCGATCCTATTATAAGCCCTTCCCGGTACTGCTGCAGCACGCTCTTTGGTATCCTTTGGTTTCTGTGGAAATATGTAAGATGTGACAGCGATACCAGCTTATAAAGGTTTATCCTTCCCACTTCATTCTTGGCCAGAATGATCACATGGTATGACATGGACTTCTTAATTATGTCAACCGATTCCTTCCCATACCTCTCAAGTGCTTCAAGGTCCTCTATCCCTTTATCTTCAAGCATCTTCACAAGCTTTATGAATATCTCGGCCGTACATTCCGCATCATCTACTGCCCTGTGATGATGCTCAAGCGATACCTTCAGAGCCTTTGCCACATTATCAAGCTTGAACCTTCCCAGTTCCGGAAGCAGCGCCTGCGCCATGTACATCGTGTCAAGATATGTGAAATCCGTCTCTATTCCCAGATCTTTTGTCTTCTGTCTTATGAATCCCGTATCAAATTTGGCATTGTGAGCCACGAGTGCACAGCCGTCACAGAATTCGAGGAACTTCGGCAAAACCTCGGTTATGAACGGCGCATCCTCAACCATTTTATCAGTGATCGTTGTCAGCTGTGTTATTCTGAACGGAATAGGCTCCTTGGGGTTTACATAAGTAGAAAACCTGTCAATTATACTGCCGTTTTCTACCTTGACCGCTCCTATTTCTATAATATTATTCTTTTGTGCATTGAAACCTGTTGTTTCGATGTCGAATACCACAAAGGTATCTCTGAGGCTCTGTCCTCTGCCGTTAACAACGACGCCCATGGTATCATCAACAAGATATCCTTCGACACCGTATATCAGCTTGAAATCCGGATATTCCTTATTTATTCCGGGAAGAGCATGGAAAGCGTCCGTAAATGCCTGTACCACACCGTGATCCGTTATTGCCAGGGCTTTATGCCCCCACATTGCTGCCCGTTTCATAAGTGCCGCCACATCACTTACACCATCCATATCACTCATCTTGGTATGGCAATGAAGCTCAACCCTCGTCTCGGTCTCATTATCCATCCTAACGGCTTTCCTGTTCTCCTGAGCCTTCTTAATGCCCTGAACATAACCAAGCGACAGTTCCCCGTCATACTTATCTATATCGGCCACCGCCTTTATCAGAATGGAAGCTCCCTCTTTGAGATATCCGAAAAGCTTCTCCTGCTGTTCTAATCTCGGGAACATTTTCACCGTTATCGTGTCTGTCTGGTCTGTAATATCAAAAATCACCATAAGCTTGCCGCTCTTGGTTTCCTTCTTCTCGAGCCTCAAAACCTTCCCGCTCACGGTAACCTGACCTGTCATGCCCTCTATATCTGCTATGGACATTGCTTCATCATCAAAGCTTCTCCCGAAAATAACATCCGGATCGTCCGATTCCTTAAATCCCTTTCTCCTTTGGAAGCCTTTATTACCTTCACTCTTTCCGGATACCGGCTTTAAAGCCGGGGCTTTTTCCTCAGGTTTTAAGCTGTCTGTCTCGATACTATCATGGGTATCTCCGGATCTGTTAACGGAATCCTCTACCTTAACATAGGCACCCGCATCAGCGGATTCAACCGGTGCATCCATAACAGATACCTCTGCATTCTGTATCACTTCACCGGAAGTGCTTCCCACAATCCTGAGTATTTCTTCTTTCATCCTGTGTTCCGAATGGGCTCTGGCCTTGCTTTTCTCATGAGCCTTAAACTCTACAGACACAGCAGCTGCAAGTCCGCAGCGTTCATTAAGGATCTTTTCGAGGATCCTTATGATATCCTCCTTATGTTCCCTCGCCACAAGCGTATCATCCAGTACCAGCCTTAACATATCATCCCCGGGATAATCAAAATCCGCATGATAAAGCGTCAGATAATCGAACTGGTTATAATGCTTAAACTCCTCAAGTATACTGTCACGGTATTCCTCCATAAGAGCCTTCACATTGTATTTTCCCGACAGTTCAAATTTTTCGTGGATGGTAACACGTATTGTTTCACCTGCAAAAAGCTGTCTTGCTATTTCCCGTTCAATGGCATAAACATCCTGTTTCTCAATGATATGAGGAGTCTTTAAATATATCCTCAACCTGTCCATGGATGATGTATTGGATATTTTGATAACCTCGGCATCCGCACATACGGTTTGCAGCGCATTATTTAATTCAAGCGTAGGAAATACTTCCTTAAATAACTTACTCATTACTCTCCCCAATGATCCAGTTCATATTTAAGTACAGAAAGAAGTTCATTCTCCGGAACCTTCTTAACTATCTCACCCTTCTTAATAAGCAGACCCTCGCCTTTCCCGCCTGCGATTCCGATATCAGCTTCTCTCGCTTCACCCGGACCGTTAACAACACAACCCATGCAGGCAACTTTTATATTCAGATCATAACCGGCTGTCAGCCTTTCAACCGCTTCCGCAAGAGAGATCAGATCTATGTCGGTCCTTCCGCACGTCGGACACGATACTACTTCTATTCCTCCCTGTCTCAATCCCAGAGTTTTTAATATTCTCTTTGCCGATACGATCTCCTCCACCGGATCACCTGTAAGCGAAACCCTTATCGTATCTCCTATCCCCATATTAAGTATTATCCCAAGGCCTACTGCCGATTTGATATTACCCGAACGGACGGTTCCGGATTCGGTGATCCCCACATGGAGCGGATACCTGCACTTTGGTGCAAGCAGCTCATGCGCCCTGACGCACATCAGAACATCCGATGATTTAATGGATACGACCATATTGTCATAATCGCAATCTTCTATCATCCTCACCTTATCAAGAGCGCTCTCTACTATTCCTTCCGCAGTAACGCTTCCGTATTTTTCCAGGATTGGCTTCTCAAGAGATCCCGAATTGACTCCTACCCTTATTGGGATATCTCTTTCCTTTGCTTCCCTGACGACTGCCTCGACATTCTCCCTTCCGCCTATGTTTCCGGGATTTATCCTTATTTTGTCGGCACCGTTCCTGATGGCTGCAATTGCAAGCCGATAATCAAAATGGATATCTGCAACTATCGGAATATGTATCTGTTTCTTTATTTTACCGAAAGCCTCTGCCGCTTCCAAAGTAGGCACGGTGGATCTTATGATCTCGCATCCTGTCTCTTCAAGTCTCAGTATCTGTTCCACCGTAGCCTGTACATCCTCTGTTTTCGTATTGGTCATCGACTGGATCCTCACAGGATTCCCTCCGCCGATCGTAACTCCGCCTATATTCACAATTCTTGTATTATCTCTGTAACTCATGGCACTCCTCTTTCTTAAATTTCTCCATTTATAGTACCATCTTTTTATTTTAATACAATACCTTGTGCTTATATTGATACATTGATTTACGCAGCCGCATCATTTCCCACAGGCTTTGATGTTATATAATGTGAATACCACTATAGAACCTCCAAGAATGAGCACCGTCATTACTATCAGAAATACCCTCAAGCCTTTATGGCTGCCTTTTTCTGTCTGTTTCAGTGTACGTACTGTTGTTACACCTTTCTCCACCGGTGATGCGTTGGCACACTTTGCCTCTATGGTCTGAGTAAGGATATTATCTGCCATGTCGGCTGCCTCCACATCTATTTTGTAATCTCCGTACTCGGGAATCGGGATCTCAACCGTCTCCTGTCCTTCGGCAGATACCATTTCCTCTCCGTTAAGCCTTACAGACTTAAAATAATCCCCTTCATCATACAGGCTCAAAACAATGGTGCCATCTTTATTTACACTTCCGTCGTCCGCCATACCGTCAATGATGATCCTGGGCATTGTTCCGTCAACGATAAACTCTACGGTCTTTTCCGTCTGATTACCGGCATCATCCACTGCAGAGACCTTCAGAACATATTTGCCATCCTCCTCAATCTGTTCAGTCTCATCATAATTCCTGCTGTTTATATATGTCTGATAGCTTACCTCTCCCTGATCCTTTATATATTCATTAAAGTTTTCGGGAAGCTTGAATTTCTTAATATATTTTTTGTTAAGATTCTCAACATAGTCTATCTGTGGGCTTGTCATATCCAATTTAAATCGTACAGTCTTACTCGATGTATTTCCTGCGCCGTCAACTGCATTAATGACAAGTTCGTAACTGCCCTCCTCTTCTACAATTACCGAGAATTCATCGGAAGCACTGTTCATAAACCACTCCGAAGCCTTGCATTCCGCCTTTTTCTCATTTCCGTATACCGAATTAAGCTCGTATGATACAAGTGTGGACTGATAATTGCTTTCCTTAACCCCGAATCTTATAACGGGGGGTTCGTTGGTCACCAGCTCCTCACTCGTATTGATATTGTCAGACAGCCTGATCTCCGGTGCGGTCCTGTCAATAGCGAAACCAATACCATCGCTGCAAAGATTTCCGGCCGAATCCCTTACTTCAATACTCAGTTCATAATCTCCGTCATCCTTAAAAAGATACGTATTTGAACTGATAAGCCCTTCGGTTCTGTAATCCGCCAGCTTCAGCTCTTTGCCTGCTCCCTCGTACTTTACCGTTCCTTTAATGTTTACGCTATAACCACCCTCATAGTTATCGCATGCCGTTATCCTGAGAGCTGCATCACCTCTTAAGCAGGCTCCGTTATTTATTCCTTCAAGCTTCAGTCCCGGAGGGGTACTGTCAACACGGAAGCTTCTTTTTACGATTCCCGATTCGTTACCTGCCCTGTCTACCGCATGGCATTCTATCACATAGTCCCCATCCGTATCAGTCTCAAACAATATGCCTTCATTACATTCGGAAAGTGTTTTGGCAGATCGGACTACAGTTTCCTCTGTCCCGCATATAATACGCCTTACCGTATATCCCACACATACAGAATCCGGGAATAAATCTACACCTATCACGGACACGGAAACCGGTTTACCGTATACCTTCCCATCCTCTAAGCCCTTTATCGATATTTCCGGCTTAGTCTTGTCTATTCCTATCCTTCTGTTTATCTTCATCCGGTTCCCCGCCCTGTCGGCGGCTTCTACAACAAGCTCAGTTCCTGTTTCAGAAGAAGATTCAGAATTTATGAAGAATTCCTTTTGAGCACCGCTCATGCCTGTATCATAACCAAAGCTTTCCTCCGCCACATTATTATCATCATATGTTATCCTGATCCAGGCCGGCAGTGATCCTGTATCATTAATTCTTACAGAACATTTCACGCCCTTATTCTTCCATTCGCCTTCTTCTGCATCAGAATAAAGGATAAGTGCGGGCGGAGCAGTATCAAGGTTTACATAATACAGACCGGATTCAATGACATGAATACCTTCATTCAAAGCGATCTCTTCAGCCATGTGTATCTTCTCTTCTGCAGTCGGCCCATTTACCTCCTGCTTTTCTCTCCGTTCCTTTACCTCTTTCCTGTATTCTTTCTTCTCCTCTTTCTCTTTCTTTTCATCCGTCAAGTCTTTATCAGGCTCTTCATCCTGAATCTTCGTACTTTCTTCAGCTATATCTTCCGGTCCGTCTTTCTCCGGTTCTGACTTTTCTTCCTCAGGCTCTTCTCCTCCGCTTTCCTCTTCTGCTGCCTCCTCAGTCTTTTCCTCTTCTGCCTCCGTCTTTTCAGCTTCCTTAGGATCCTCGCAGTCTTCTGTAACCTTTTCGGCTTTCCTCATAGCCTCCGCCCTGTTCTTATTTATGACGAATTGCTGGAGCTTTCTGAATTTAATACAGTATTCACCGTCCTTATAAACCGCCGGCGATATACATACTATTCCATGGTCAGAACTCTGCCAGTCTCCAAAAGTCACACCCTTATCGAAGCTGACAGAATATTGCAGATCCGTCTTTTCGCTGAGCAGTCCGTCCACATCCCCGTATTCTTTATCCGTCCCCTTCCTGTAAACAAACAGATCCTTCCTTACACCCATACCGGTTGAAAACATCAGCATGGTGTTTATATTTATCACTTCCTTATCCTTGGGGGTTATTTCAATGCCATCATCCCTTGTTATCTTTATGGGAAGCATTCCTTCTTCGTATATTTCATTTTTCTCAGTATCAGCTATATCCGTAATCCCATCCGGATTTTTCTCTGCTCTGTCACCATCTGCTTCGGCAAAAGCGTTCCCCTCTTCGCACTTCACTTCTTCAGAAGCATACACAGCTTCTGTCAGCAAAAGTAATCCCCCCATAATTATGCCCAATAATACAACGATCCCCCTTTGTATCATTTTTCTCATATTTCTTCACTCCTTAAATATACAAATAATTCTGTTTTAATACTTATTTCTCAGGATTAATTCTCAAGTGCTTTCAGACGGTCCCTTATATCCTCGGACGCCCTGCTGTCTCTCTCAGCCAGAAGCTTAAGCGCCTCTTCTCCGTATTTCACTGCATTTTGCTTATCTTCCCTTTCCGCAAAAAGAATACACAGACGTCTGCAGTACTCTGCTTCGTAAGAGTTGTTTTCATCCACAAACAGCCCGGTCATCACAGCATACCTTAAATCCTTTAGGCCTTCCTCAAGGCATTCGGTCTCTGCCTGTACATAATCGGTCTGTGAGCACTGGATTCCTTCGTAAAGATTGGCAAGCATGATGGTATTTTCAAATCTTATCGTCTCATATCCCAGCCCCCTGTTATAATCCTCGAATTCTTTGATACACCCTGCATACTTCTCGTTATCTTCCTCAAACGAAAGCTGTATGCCGCATAACTGTTTGTAATAAACGACATCCGGGTAGACCTCTTCGTCCACCGGATTAAAATATCTCAAAGCTTCCCTGTAATTTCGTTTGACGCTAAAATAATGCCTCGCCACTTCATATGAAAACCTGTTGGTTGTTTCTGCATCAAGACATCCTGCTTCCAGATAGCCGCATATTATCCTTATGCCTTCATCCGTGTACTCTCCGCCTTTTATATGTTCCTTAAGCTCTCGTGCCATCTCGGCTGCCGGTGTTACTACAGATTCGGCCAGAACATATCTCACTGCAAAGATACCTGACATTACCAGACTTATCACTGCGGCTCCCGCACATGCGGCCACCCGGAGCTTTATAAATCTTTTTGCTCTCAGTGTCTGAAGCGCCCGCAGAAGCTCATCCATGCTCCCGTAACGCTTATCCTTCTCTTCATTAATACAGTTAAGGATTATGCTCTTAAGCTTAGCCGGTACCTTACGGTCTTTTCTGATAATCCTTTCCTGATCCTTAAGCTCTTTCACAGGACGTCTTCTGCTTATCATTGCATACATCAGCATTCCAAAGGCAAAAACATCGGTTCTTTCGTCAAGCAGCTCACCACGGTTAAAATACTGTTCCGGAGCCGCATATCCTACTGTCCCGTACAGTGAACCCCGGTCAGCAATACGACCGGCTATTCCGAAATCGATAAGCTTAAGACTCCCGTCATTCTTAAGCATTATATTTTCAAGCTTCAGATCAAGATACAATATCGAGGGCTTTAGCAAATGGAGATACCTTATGGCCTCTGCAATACTTGTCCACCAATCCACCATCATTTTTCTTGCCACAGGTCTTTTCTTAAGGACCTTGTCAAGTGTTATACCCTCTATATAGTCACTGACTATCACATAGCCTTCCGACTCCTGCCAGGCATCAACTATCCTTGGAAACATTTCGTAGTCAAGCCTGATCATCATATTAATTTCATTTTGCGCAAGCCAGCCCGTATCATCATCCTTGGAAGCAATGAACTTAACAGCCCACTTCTTCCCTATTGATACATCTTCTGCCAGATAGACAGATGAACTCCCACCTTTTCCGATGCATCTGACAATACGATATCTGCCGCGCAGAATCATACCATTAGACAACATTTGATCACCCCGGTCTTTCTGTGCGAAACCTTTATTCTACTATAAAAATAACTGGAATATTGACGGATCCCGTCCGATATGTTGATTTAAACGTGATTACATAGTAACTGATAGGAGTATACAATGTCAATAGTTTTTTGATTTTTTATGCTTTTCTTTGACCCGGCTGTATATCAGAGTGCTGTTCCTATTGTCTCACCCATTTTCACAGGGATTTCCATTGATGTTCCTGCAGCTGCCTTAATATCCGGTCGTAAGGTCATCTTTCCGTCAGGTATTAAGAGTATGACCGTAGAACCACCGTATTCAAAATGTCCCTTTTCATCTCCACGGACAACATGACACGCAGCCTTTTCCTCATTCACTATCCTGCCCACCAGCATGGCTCCGATCTCCATCTGAACACATCTGCCGAAGCCCTCCGTATCCATAACGACATACTCTCTCGTATTCTCGGCAAAAACAGGGAATTCCTCAAGCGCGACCGGCCTGACAGTATGATAGAAACCCGGGATATGTCTGTTCTTATACTTGAATCCCGAGTCGAAATATATATATCTGTGATAATGATCTACACATAATCTGAACACAAGCGCATAGCCATTCTTATATGTGTCCGCAAGCTTTCCGTCCCTTAACATGCTCCTAACGGTAAATCTGCTCTGTTTTATATCAAGGACGGTGTCAGCGCCAATCCTGTAAACGCTGAGCAGTCCGTCACACGGGGCTATAAGGGCCCTGCTTTCATAGTTGATGATCCTTCTTCCTTTCTTTATCCTGCGGCAGAAGAAATCATTAAAGCTGTTTATACCGTCGGTTCTGTATTCGGAAAGGTCAATATCATAGCTTTTTACAAACGGCGAAATTAATGCCATGGAAAATCTGCTGTCAAGTATCCTTCCGCTCACATCTGAAACCGAACGGCTCACGAGAGCCTTAAGTATCAGCCTTCCGGGTCTGGTTTTATACAATAATTCGGTAGTATTCATATTAGACGATAAATGCAATAATTATGGAAATAAATTCGATCAAACCTATGACTATCAGAACTGCCAGACCCACCTTGCCGGGTTTTCTTACCCTCACATTCATTACAAAGGCCATTGCCAGTACCAGCATGACCAGAAAATATATTATTGTAAGATCCCATTTACAGGCAAGATGAACGATCATTACCAAAGGAAATACCAATGCAGCCGATGTAACCGGAAGACCTATATAATAAGTATGTCCGGTTCTTTCCTCTTCCTCCCGCCTCATATCACTGGTAGCGTTAAAATACGCAAGGCGTATAAGAGCGGCCAGAACATAAAACAGTGCGATCACAAGCAGGATCACAAGCATGGCAAACGAGCCCTCATAATCCCTTTTCCTGACGATCTCGGTGAATATTCCGCTTATTCTAAGCTGGGCGAGCCCGATTGAAACCGGGAGGATTCCGAAGCAGACCAGATCGGCGAGTGAATCTATCTGGATACCGAAGCTCTTCTCCACATCGGTACGGTTCTTCTTCGTTCTTGCAATACGTCCATCCAAAGTATCAAGAATTCCCGAAGCCATTAAAAAGAATATTCCTATGTCAGGATGTCCCACTCCGGTTACCGTGATTATAAATCCAAGAACGCCTGAAATGAGCGATAAATATGTTACAATAACCGTATAATCGTATACTCCGATCATATAGCTTCCTCCTTTTGAGTATCTCCCGACACCCTCCTTTTCCACAAATGCCATGCGAGGGTGATCAGACCGCTGATCGCAACGCATATATAAAACGTTATTCCTCTGCTGATAAGCTCAACATTAAACGCCATGCTCTCTCCCATAACATCGGTAAATCCGTCTATCATAAGATAATCGGATATCCCCATACCACCCGGCACGGGAACATAGTTATACCCTATTGTTATAAGACACTGCTTCGCAAATACCGATAACATATGAGCTGATTTTCCGTCCAAAGACCTGTATACCAGCACCGGAACGACTATCTGCGATGCTCTTTGGATCAGGTTAAGCAAAAAAGAATACAACAGTATCCGTCTGCTGTTTGAAATGATACCGGAGCATCTTCTGTAATCACTCCTCATCTTTTCGAGCCTGGCTATTCTTCCATCCTTATTCCTTATTATGTTTATCTTATGAAGCTTATTTATCAACGCCGTGAGTGGTTCAAATATCAGACGGTCATTTCTAAGAACCACGGATATAAGAACAGACAACAACGAAAGCGCCGTAAATCCGACAACGATCAACACCTTGGAAAACGTACTGAAAGCCTGGAAAGCATCCGGTTCAATAGCAATGGATACAAAACCCAGAGTTATTATTGAAAGCGTATACATAAATAGATTCAATATAAGCGCTGCCGTAGCTATACCTCCCGGTATGCCGTCACGCATCATAAAGAAAATGCTCGCCGGCTGTCCGCCTGTCGAGGATGGTGTTATTGCCGAAAAATATACATCGGAAGTACTGTATATCAACCCGTTAAAAGGAACCTTTCCATAACCCGATCTTTTTATGATGCAGCTGATGGCGAAAGCCTCGAACACCACATACATGGCAGAAAAAGCAACTGCCGCCAACATATATCCTTTATTTGAGCTGCCGATAAGATCCATAAGCTCGCCGAACGACATCTCACTGTTCTGCTTAAGCACGATCCTGACAGTAAGTACAGCAAGCATTACGGATATAAATGTCCATATTATATTTTTATTGATTTTCTTTTTTTGATGTGCCATATTTTTTATTTATCAGGAGTAATTCATTTCTTCTGAATAGTTACGATTATATACCATAAGGCAGGTAAAAATCAATCAAGAAAAAGCCCCATAAGCAACGGGCTTACGGGGCTCTATCATTTTCATGAAATATATCTTGCCTCTTTTATGACAACATCACCAAAAGATCAGCATACACCCTGAGCTATCATAGCCTCAACAACCTTCTTAAAGCCGGCAATGTTGGCTCCTGCAACATAATTGCCTTCCATTCCATACTCTTTTGCAGCGTCATCGATATTATGATAAATACCTACCATGATATTCTTAAGCTTGCTGTCAACCTCTTCGAAGCTCCATGACAGCCTCTCGCTGTTCTGGCTCATCTCAAGAGCTGATGTTGCTACACCGCCTGCGTTTGCAGCTTTACCACCAACGAAAGGAACATTGTTCTTCTGGAAGTACTGTGTAGCCTCGATAGTCGTAGGCATATTTGCACCTTCAGCCACATACTGAACACCGTTTGCCACAAGCATCTTGGCATCCTCAAGATCAAGCTCGTTCTGAGTTGCGCAAGGAAGAGCTATGTCAACCTTATACTGCCATACACCATGCTCACCGTTCTTCTTCTCATGATATTCCGCTGACTTGCGTGCATTTGCATATTCTGTAAGACGTGCACGCTTAACCTCCTTAACCTCTTTAAGAAGGTCTATGTCGATTCCTTCGGGATCATATATCCAGCCGGTTGAATCAGATACTGTTACAACCTTTGCGCCAAGCTGCTGTGCCTTCTGGCATGCATAAATTGCAACATTTCCCGAACCTGAAATAGCTACTGTCTTTCCTTCCATCTTATCACCATGGCACTTAACCATTTCCTCTGTAAGATAAAGAAGACCGTAACCTGTAGCCTCGGTACGTGCAAGTGAACCGCCATAGGTAAGTCCCTTACCGGTAAGAACACCTTCGTACAGTCCTTTTATTCTCTTATACTGTCCGAACATAAAGCCTATCTCTCTTGCTCCTGTTCCAATATCACCTGCAGGAACATCCTCATCTGCGCCGATATACTTGGAGAGCTCTGTCATAAAGCTCTGGCAGAACTTCATGATCTCATTGTCTGATTTTCCTTTAGGATCAAAATCGGAACCGCCCTTACCACCACCTATGGGAAGGGTTGTAAGTGAATTCTTGAATATCTGTTCAAAACCAAGGAATTTTATGATACCAAGGTTAACTGAAGGATGAAGTCTTAAGCCTCCCTTGTAAGGACCGATTGCATTATTGAACTGAACACGGAAACCACGGTTAACCTGAACCTTGCCGTTATCATCAACCCACGGAACCCTGAACATTATCTGACGGTCAGGCTCGGTAATCCTCTCCAATATGGCAAGATCACGATATTTCTGCTCGTCCTTCTCGATCACGGGACGAAGGGAATCAAGCACCTCGGTTACGGCCTGGATAAACTCCGGCTGGTCCGCATCTCTTTTCTTGATCTTCTCAAGCACTTCATCAACGTATGACATTTTAATCTCCTCCTTTAAAAAATGTATTAAACTATAAAATAAAACGCCAAAGAAGCATGAGCCCATGCTTCTCTGACGCCTTTGTCCGAAAAACATTATATATCGGCTTTTCTCACAATGCAAGAACTTTATTCAACAAAATCAGCTTTTACATAAGCTTCTTTTCCGTTATACTTTATCTTGCACCAGCCGTTTGACTTCTCTATAAGCTCGAATTTATCACCTCTGTAGGCCACTCCAAGCTTATTTGCGGTTTCCGAAGCACCTTCTCTAACGTTAACATTCTCCTTAACGGTTATGGTACCTCCTGCTGCCGTCTCTGAACCTTCCGAAGAATCACCGCCCGACGATCCCGTATCGACAACCTCGAGGTAATCAGACTTGATATATGCTTCCGTTCCGTTAAAATCAATCTTGCTCCAGCCGTTCTCCATCTCCTCGTAACGCTTATATGTATCTCCTATCTGAGCCTTTCCGAGTGATTCCGAATCCGTACTTGCCGAAGCTCGTATATTTACGACATCCGTGGCTTTAACCGTGACTGCGTTTGCATCCTGTTCTGCCTTCTGAGCCTGAGCCTGGGCATCGGCTTCTTCCTGCTGCTTTGCCTGCTGCTGCTCTGTCAGCTTAGCCTTAACAGCCGAATTAACCTGTGACTCAATCTGCTTAAGCAGGGCTGCCAGCTGTTCGTCACTTTCAATTGCCTCATTATATTCCGCACTTATCTTGCTTGTCAGCTCCTCTATATCGGACTGTGAGGACATTTCAAGGAAATACGCCTGCTCGTCATCGGAGAGCTCCGACTTGTTGATATACAGAGAACCCGAGTCATTTGTGCACACATAGCTTGACTCAAGTGAAGGAGCCGGTGTTGCAACCCCTGTAAATGTTATGTCAAAGGTTACTATAACCACATATGAATCAGGCTGGTAACCCTTCTTGGTATATACATTGAAATCCGAAAATGACTGATAATACTGCGCCATCTCCTCGATTCTGTATCTCTCCTGATCCGGAAGGGTGTCACACAGTGAAGCCGCGGTATCCGCATCACCGTTCATCACTGCCGAATAGTAGCTTTCCATGAGATTGGTGACATTAGGATAGGCATTCACTTCATATTTGTCTTTCGGAACTTCAACACTGCTTGTCGGAAATGTCGAAGGATCCACGGCATCATCCCCGCCGCCCTTATGGGTCGCAAGGAAAATGATAAGTGCTATCACCAGTACCAGAAAAACTCCGCCGATTATTACATATACAAAATACTCTCTGACAAATTCCTTGACCTTATTCATGTTCATAGATCCCTTAACTCCTCTCAATTATCCCCATTATCCAAATACCCTTAAATAAAAGCTGCACTCGAGAGGATTCGAACCCCCGACACACGGTACCGGAAACCGTTGCTCTATCCCCTGAGCTACGAGTGCTGAGCACAAAACCTCATACTCGTTAATAATAACACAGGGAACATAAAATATCAACATAATTCCTATACCGTTTCCCTGTATCCTCCGTTCTTTGAGAAGATATACGCGTGGTCTGAAAGAACCTCCACATCCTGTACTTCGGTCAGATTTATTTCTCTTATCATATCATTTAACATCGGCAGAGGCATTACATCATTTGCCGGAACAAGGATAACTTCATGGATACTGCTCGGAATTACATAGATATCACTACCCAGATTTTCACAGAACTCTTCAAGGTCTTCTTCATACATCATTGAGACAGCTCCGTTTATTCCCGGCGTGGACATAATATACATGGGACAGCTGTCAGCTTCACTTCCGATGACGGATGCATATGAAGGGTTAAGCTCCCTGAGCACCTCTGCTATCCCCCTTATAGAAGGCTTCTCCGCCTCCATGGTATTTCCGACTGCATCATCAAGCACCCGTTCAGCGTCAACGCCCCACATCTTAAGATGTGTCTCTCTCACCGTAAAGGTTGCCTCTCCTTTTATAAGACTGTCAAGTCCGCTGTTTCTGAAGCTGTAGTAAGGCACGATAGCCAGATCCATGAACCTTCTGTATGGCACACCCTCAAGCATCCCGGTATTAGCCTCATAATTGATCAGCTTACAGCGAAGTCCGTCTCTTATTTCTTCGTACTTCCTTAAATAATCAAGGGACAGAGGTTCACCCATCCTCCTGCTTTCATATACCTTGCACATCCTGTCAAGCACATCTTCAGACACTTCCCCTTCATATTCCTCATAGAACGGTTCAAGATACATCGTAGGATATATATTATCATCCTCACCCGTGATCGAAATCCCCGTATATATTACGCCGTTGTTCTTCGTCACCCGCCTTAGATCAACCCTGTGTCCCGGGTATCTTACCTCCATTGCCTTCTGTACTTCATCCGTAAATCTGTCAAAATCAATCCTGTCAGTCATATTTTTCTCCTCTTTAATCAAATTCATATTGGGTAATCAGCCAACAGGACAGTCGCAGAAACGCCCCGCATTATTTGAAGAGGACAACGTCACCGGCCAAAACGTATTAAGACATATATTCTCTTACCGGTCTTTTACTGCAAAAAAAGAGCCCCTCCCAAAAGGAAGAAGCTCATTTGTTCTAAGAATTGTTTACACTCTGGATAAATATTCACCCGAACGGGTATCGATCTTAATCTTATCACCAAGTTCAACAAACAGCGGTACATAAACCGTAGCTCCGGTCTCTACTACTGCCGGCTTGGTTGCGCCTGTTGCCGTATCACCCTTAAAGCCGGGCTCTGTCTCGGTGATCTCCAGTTCAACAAATAAGGGCGGCTCAACCGCAAAAACATTGCCGTTATGGGAACAGATCTTTACCATCTCGTTCTCTTTAACAAATTTAAGCGCGTCACCTATCGTATCACTGTTCAAAGCAATCTGCTCATATGATTCTACATCCATGAAGTTGTATAAGTCCCCGTCTGAATAAAGATACTGCATATCCTTTCTGTCGATACGAGCCTGCGGGAACTTCTCGGTGGGACGGAAGGACTTCTCCACAACGCCGCCACTGATTATATTCTTTAACTTAGTTCTAACAAATGCTGCTCCCTTACCGGGTTTAACATGCTGGAATTCTATTATCTGAAAAATTCCGTTGTCCATCTCAACAGTTAAGCCATTTCTGAAATCGCCTGCTGATATCATAAGATAACCTCCTTACAAAGCACAAATATTCCTCAAACAGTTTATACTATCACACGACTTAATTCAAGCACTTTTTTTAAATTTGTTCGCTACTATTCAAAACCTCATATCTATAAGCAGATCCCGGACACCGCCGATACGGTCTGTTCTACGGAAAGACCGTCCGTATCTATAATGAAATCGGCTGCATCTTCATACATCGGAGTGCGTATTTTCAGCATTTCTCTTATCCTTCCACGTACATCCCCGGTACTTAACAGAGGTCTTCCGGTATCATTTCTTACCCGTTCATATAATGTGTCCGCTTCCGCCCTTAAATATATCACAGTACCGATCTGCTTAAGCAAAGCCCTGTTTCCCTCTGTCAGTATGATGCCTCCCCCCGTCGATAACAAAGTATTCTCAAGTCCTTTATCACCTGACAGTTCCTCTAAAAGCTCAGTCTCCAGCTTCCTGAAGAAGCTCTCCCCGTCCGTTTTAAAAATATCAGGAATGCTTCTGTTCTCTCTTTTGACAATAAGCTCATCCGTGTCCGCGTAGTTCAGGCAAAGCTGTCCGGCAGCCAGCCTGCCCACGGTGCTCTTTCCCGAACCCATATAGCCTACAAGGCAAATGTTATTTCTTTTACCCACGTTTAGCATACCCTTCTTTTATAACTTTATTTCGTAAATATTTTTGAATACGAACTTCCCGGTTACACTTCTCCCTTAAGGATCTTATATACATCCTCTGCCACATTTTCGGGAACACTTATGCCATTCCATATCTCATAGGCGCATACCGCCTGGTAAACAAGCATCTTAAGTCCGTTATAAGCCTTGCCTCCGCTGTCCATAACCCTTTTCATAAACATGGTCGTCTCAGGCTTATATATAAGGTCTATTCCCGTTTCGGTCTTTTCAAAAAAGCCTTCATCATTTATGATACACGAATCCACATCAGGATACAGACCTACCTTCGTACATTGAAATGCTATATATCCGGATCCGGGAAGACCGGCGATATCCGAAAGTTCCATCGTACTTACAGCATTCTCTGTAATACCTGCGTTATTTTCCTTTGCATAAGCCAGCAATGATGCGCGTATATCCTCTGCTTTTGCCCTTGTTCTGTTAACAATTGTCAGAGTAGCCGGCGACTTGGATATGCACATAAACGCAGCTGCTCTGGCGGCACCCCCCGCTCCAAGTATCACAACATGCCGCCCACTTAAGGATATCCCTTCACTTTCAAGCTCCCTCTCAAGTCCCATTACATCCGTGTTGCAGCCATAGAATCCCTTCTCTGTATACTTAAGAGTATTTACCGCACCTACAGCTCCTGCGACATCATCCACCCCGATAAGCTCTCTCATGATATCGGTTTTATATGGTACAGTCACGTTTATTCCCCTTACCCCCAGCGAATACAATCCCTTTACTATATTTTCCAGATTTCCGTCTGCCCTGAAGGGAACATACACCGAATCTATCCCCAGCGCCTGTGATATATGGTTATGTATTGCAGGGGACATCGTATGCTCTACAGGATTACCGATAATGCCGTATACCGCAGTTCTTCCGTTAATATTCATTCCTTCGCTCCTCTTCTGTAAAAATACATGACTATTCTCTCAAGATAACGCTTGAGCACTATCTGTATCTCTTCCCTTTTATCAATTGGAGTTACAAGTATGTTTCTGATGCCGCAGCGTCTGGCTCCCCATACATCGGTAAAAAGCTGGTCACCGATAAACAGAGTCGTGGATGCATCGGTCCCAAGAAGCCTCATGGCCTCATTATAGCCCTTCCTTCCGGGCTTCCCCGCCTTATGTATATACATGGCTCCGACATCATCGGCGAAGCTTTTCACTCTCGGTTCCTTATTATTGGAAAGCACAAGACAGGTATATCCGATATCATTAAGTTCTTCAAACAGCTTCTTCGCCCTCTCATCGGCCGGAGCTCCATGGGGTACCAGAGTATTGTCAATATCATATATGATCCCCCTGTACCCTTCATTATACAATGACCGGTAGTCTATACTGTATGCGGAATCCGTACACTCATCCGGATAGAAGCTTTCAAACAGTCCGTTTTTCATTATGTAAACCTATAATGTAAAATATAAAAAAATAACCTCCCGCCAAATGCAAGAGGCCGATCTTATCCTGCTCTTCTCTTATGTTTCGGACTGAGGACCGAATCCCTGTCCGAAGCCTGACTTCTGTATCACTATTCCGTCATCCGAGCTGTCTATGACAGGATTTCCTCCTACGAAATACTGATACTGCGCTAATGACTTATCTTTCTCTATATCCTTAAATGCCTGTTGTATATCATTACCGTCAATCTCGTTTATCCTGTCTGTGCTGCTTAATTCTTCATTGATTCTTATTTTCGGCGCATTGACAGCGTTTAACGGATCAAAATATCCTAACCCGCCTATTCTCATATTATCATCCCCTAAGCAAAATCAAAATACGAAACAATTTATATACAGTATAACAGAAATTTTCAAAAAACACAAATTCTGTACGTTCCTTAATCATCAAGCACTGATGAAAGCAGCTGTTTTGTATACGGATGCTTCGGAGACTTATACACCTCATCATCACTCCCCTGCTCAACTATCTGTCCATCCTTCATTACCATCACACGGCTGCATACGGAATATACAACCTTAAGATCATGCGATATGAACAATATGGCTATGCCCAGTTCTCTGTTAAGCTTAAGGAGAAGCCTGAGTATCTGGTCCTGCACCGTAACATCGAGTGCCGATACCGGTTCATCAGCGATTATAAGCTTAGGTCTAAGCATCAGAGCAAGGGCAATGCATATTCTCTGTCTCTGTCCACCTGACAGCTCACTCGGCTTTCTTCCAAGATAACTTTCATCCAGCCCGACAAGGCGTATCATATACGCAACGAGTTCATCCCGTTCGGAGTCCGTAAGCTTTCCCTGTATACGGAGCGGCTCCTCGAGTATCCAGCCTATTGTTTTAGCCGGATTCAGAGATCCGTACGGATCCTGGAATACCATCTGGGCACCCGTGCTCCCATGTTCCACGGTTCCCTCATAATCCTTCACTATCCCAAGTATCGTCTTGGCCAGCGTAGACTTACCGCATCCGCTCTCACCGACAAGTCCGACTATTTCCCCCTGTTTCATATCAAAGGAAACATCCTTAAGCACCTGTCTTCGTACGGAAGCCGAACTGAATCTTCCCGTCTTCTCCCTGTAATAAGTATTAAGATGGGAAACGGTGAGTATTGTGTTGTCTGACCTTTTTTTATCATTGTCATTCATAGTCAAGCTTCTCCATCCGCGGGATTGCGGCAATAAGTCTTTTGGTATAATCCTCCTTGGGGAAGTCAAACACTTCACTGACCTCTCCTGTCTCCACCACCCTGCCCTTGTACATAACAAGTACTCTTGTGCAAAGCTTCCTTACAACGCTTAAGTCATGCGATATAAACAGGATTGCCGTTCCGGTTTTTTTATTTATCTTTTTCAGCAGTTTTATGATCTGGGCCTGAACGGTAACATCAAGCGCCGTCGTAGGTTCATCCGCAATAAGCAGCTTGGGATTACATATAAGCGCTGCCGCTATCATGACTCTCTGGCGCATTCCGCCGGAAAGTTCATGCGGGTATTTGTTATACAGGCTCTCAGGATCCTGCAGCTCCACATCTTCCAGCATCTTAATGACTTTACCATGTATCTCGTCTTTCGTAAGCTCCGTATGAAGCCTAAGGCTCTCACCCACCTGCCATCCTATGCGTTTAACGGGATTCAGAGAAGTCATGGGCTCCTGAAACACCATACAAATGTCATTTCCCTGATACTTCCTCAGTGTGTCACGGCTGCAGGTCAGAAGATCCACTCCGTCAAACAGTATCTGTCCCCGTTTCTTCATCTTCTTTCTTGAAAGCAGACCTGCTATAGCAAGCGCAGACATGGATTTACCCGAGCCGGATTCACCGACTATTCCCACTATCTCACCCTCATCCAGGTGAAGATCGAAATCATACACTACAGTTTCAGGGGTTATATGATCATGAAATTCTATATTAAGATCTATTACATCAAGCATATTTTTCCAACCCTTCATTAAGCATGGCAAAACCGAAGATAAGCAGAGCGATCACCGATCCTGTACAGACAGCATACCCGGGTCGCGAAAAAAGGTAGGACTGGGATTCCGACAGCATCCTTCCAAGGCTTGAATCAGGCGGCTGAACACCTATCCCCAGAAAACTCATTCCGGCCTCTGCCAATACGGCGTTATTGAAGCCTATCGCTACTGTTGACAGCAGCACGGGAATGGTATTGGGAAGAATATGCACAAACATTATTCTGAAACCGGAGGCCCCCATCAGCCTTGCGCTCTGTACATAATCAAGATTCCTGCATTTAAGGAACTCTCCTCTTACGATCCTTGCATATCCCGGAATGAACAGAATCCCCAAAGCAATCGTAACATTCATTTTGCCGGCTCCCATAATACTAATTATCACAAGTGCAAGCAGTAATGATGGGAATGCCAGTACCGCATCATTAAATCTCATCATGATCTCATCCGGCCTGCCTCCGTAATATCCCGTTAACGCACCTATGATAGTTCCGAATACAACACCGATAAGGACCGTTCCCATGGCTACCGCCATAGTTGTATCAAGTCCGGCCAGTATCCTGCTGAATATATCACGCCCGAAATTATCACATCCCATGATATGCCTGGCCGAAATCCCTGCAAGCTTGTTCGCCGAATCCATTGCGTTGGGATCATAGGGGGTAAAAAACTTTCCGGTAATGGCAAGTATGATCATCATACCTGTAATGATCAGTCCAATATACAATCTTCTGTTTTCCTTAAAGCGTACCTTCATATTTTCTTTCCATTCAAAACACAGTATCCGAAAGCCCCAAAACCCTATACGATCCTCGGATCTGTAAGCTTATATAGTATATCCACGATAAAATTAATGACTATTACTATACATGCTATTATCGCCACTATTGCCTGTGCCACGGGATAATCTCTGGTTGATATCGATGTTATCAGAAGACGTCCCAGCCCCGGAATCGAGAAAACCTGCTCTATTATTATAGATCCCGCCACCATATCTGCCAGTGTCACCCCCAGAAACGTAATGACAGGTATCAGCGCATTTCTGAGCACATGCTTATACAATACCTCATCCGTCGAATTACCTCTGCTGTATGCCGTTCTGACATAATCAAGCTTACCCTCCTTAAGCACGGAGCTTTTCAGGAGCTTTATGGTCATGGCTGCTTTTGGAAGGGCTATGGCTATTGCCGGAAATACAAGATAACCCAGAAATCCAGGCAGATCGTCTTTATAATTGACAAATCCACCGGGTCTGAACCATCTGAGTACAAGACCGAAAATATAAGTCAGCAGCATTCCCAGGAAGAAAGAAGGTATCGACATGGTTATCTGGTTCAGCACATCTATTGCCTTCGAATACCATTTGTTCTCATGCTTTGCCGTATAAATCCCAATCGGTATTGAAATGACAATAACAAGAACAAATGACATTATCGTAAGCACAATGGTTATCGGTATCTTACTTGCAAGCATGCTCCTTACAGATGAGCCGTATGTATATGATTTACCCATATCGCCAAAGAAAAAATCCTTAAGCCACTCAATATATCTTACGGGAAGCGGTCTGTTGAGCCCCATCTGCTCCCTCAGTCTTTCGATCTTCTCGGGAGTAGCGCTTGTTCCCAGCATATTGCTTACCGGATCTCCGGGGATCACCCTGAATGCAAGAAAGACAAGCATGGTGACTATCAGAACCGTTATCAGCATTGTAAACAATTTGTTTCCGATATATTTCATGCCTGTCTCCTTGTAATCCTTTATGTTTTGTAACGACTGAATCCCTATGGTGATTACCTGTTATTAACAGATCACCGAAATCTAATTCTTATATCTTATCTTTGCGATATCCTGAACATACAGCGGATAGAAAGTATAACCCTCGAACTTCTTATTTATCGGGACAAATTCAGCCATATCCTGGATATATACATTGGCTGCATCCTCAGACAGCAGGGTCTCCATCTGCTTTATAAGCTCAGTACGTCTGTTATCGTCCAGTGTTTTACGGGACTCCTCATACAGCTTGTCATATTCCGCATTTGAATAGTTTATGAAATTATTATCTGCCTTTGAATAAAATCTTCCAAGCAGCGCATCAGCAGTCAGTGATGATGCATCCACACCAATAACGGTAGATTCATAATTCCGTCCTGTATATACATCTGAAAGCCATGTATTCCACTCGACCTGGTTTATCGATGCATTTATACCAACCTTTTTAAGCTGTTCCACGAGAACCTGCGCCGTATCGACATGCGGTGTATAGTTGGACGGAACCGTTATCGTCATGCTGAACCCATCCGCATATCCGGCCTCACTCAGCAGTTCCCTTGCTTTGGCTTCATCATGTGGATATTTGTTCTCGAGCTCCGGCATATAATATTTCCCGAAGGACGGAAACATTGATGAACCTATAGGCGAACCGTGCCCCTCAAAAGCAAGATCGAGTATGGCCTGCTTATCTATTGCATAGCACATTGCCTGTCTTACCCTTGCATCATCAAAGGGCTTAACCTTATTATTAAGATAAAGTGCCTGTACAAGGTTCATGCTTCCTTCATGTACATCAAAGTCGTCCCCGATCTGTTTGATCTGAGCAGCAGAAATATGCATGGTCAGATCGATCGTACCGCCCTTTAAGTCCATAAGCATAGCATCGCCGCTCTCAATCTTGAATTCAAGATTCTTTATGCTTGCCTTATCTCCCCAGTAATCATCGAAGCTCTCCATTATAATGTTTTCCTGCGGTGAACGCGATATGTATTTATACGGTCCGGTACCTATCGGCGTTGTATCCGCAGAAGCATTATCCTTGGGTATCACGGAGGCATTAACCGATGCTATATAAGCAGGGAAATCAACATCCGTTTCATTAAGTACTACATCCACTTCGGCATCCGATACCACATTAACTTCCTTAATATTGGAAAATGCCGCTATGAGGGATTCCTCTCCCGTCATACCGGCACTTTTTTCTATACTGTACTTTACATCCTCTGCCGTCACGGGATTTCCGTTATGAAACTTTACTCCGTCCCGGAGCATGAACTTATATGTCAGTCCATCATCCGTAACTTCGTATTCCTTCGCTACAGCAGGGATAAGATCACCATTCTCATCAGGCTTAAGCAAGCCTTCAAATACGTTGAACAATACCTCTCTGGTTCCTGCCGCAGTTGCTTTGTGTGGGTCAAGACTATCTTCAAGATCTTGTGGTATTCCAACAACTATCTTGGAAGAATTTCCTGTCTTTCTGCCTGAGCATCCGCCCAGTGCAATAGTCAGTGTAAGTAACACCGAAAGAATTAAAATAAGTCTTTTTCTCATCGTTGTTATCTCCTCTTCTCAGATAAATATTTAATTGTCACGGAAACTTAAGAACAGTTTCCTGCTACGTTCATATTGTATACAATGTATAATCCAAAATCAAGGTATTTCGTTAATTATTTAACATTGTACTGAAAGAAAAACAAAAGACCCGAAACAATTACTCGTTTCAGGTCCTGTATCATCAGTTAAGAACTTTCTTCAGCTCATCCATAAATGTATTTATATCCTTGAATTCGCGGTATACTGAGGCAAATCTTACATACGCTACGGCATCCAGATCCTTAAGTTTGTTCATAACCAGCTCGCCGATGACATCGCTCGGTATTTCCTTATCCTCATAATTAAACACCTCTGTCTCCACCTCATCAACCAACTGTGTTATCGAAGAAGCCGGAACCGGACGTTTATGGCACGCTCTCAGCACACCGGCTTCAATTTTGGTCCTGTCATAGGTCTCCCTGTTGTTGTCCTTCTTAATAACGATAAGCGGTATGGTCTCGATCTTCTCATAAGTAGTGAAGCGCTTATCACACTCATCACAGACCCTTCTCCTTCTTATCGAATTATTGTCCTCGGCAGGACGGCTGTCGATTACCCTTGTGTTCTCATAACCGCAAAACGGACACTTCATATTATATTCCCCTCTCAAATTAAATGTGATAGATTATATTGATGCCACCCTCAGACATCACACTAAATATACCGTATCACAAATAATTATGTCAACCCCAAAACCGCCAAATAAAGAAAGAAATATTTCCGTAACAACTTAGGTCATACCGGTGTATATTCAGTTTGTTTTTCATTTAAATATTTAATAATGTCCTCATAACCTTCCTGTGAAAAAGCAAAGAGCTGAACTGTTATCTTATCAGGATCCGTTGCCTCATAACACAGCGGTTCCGGCCATGTATCAACGCGGAATTTATCTGTATCATCCTCATTCTCGGCCGACACTTTGATTATCCTGTATCTCATCCCATTAAGGCTTCCCGTGAACGGCTTACCCTTCTTGTAATGATTAAAAGTCAGTATGGTATGATGATCTATCATATTAATCTTCTCCTTGGTTTTTAGGTCAGGATACAATAAGACCGGACAGAAATACTATCCGGTCTTTAGCTTCATATTATCCGGTCTTCACGACCTTATCATCTTATTTTTTTAAAAAATCAGGTATCTTTATCTGTCTTGATTCAACCCTGCTTGTAAGCGGCGATACACCTCTCAGACCACCGCCGAAGGTTGAAGGCTCAGGAGTAGGACCGGTATTCTGGTTAACACCCGGAATCGGCTGAACCGATATATTGCCGGTATGTCCCGGAACACCCTGATTGATGTTCATCTGTGTGTTCTGGAAGTTATACGGCTGTTGAGGAAGCTGACCGGTAAACTGCGAGGCGTTCATACCCATGGTATTCTGTGTAACACCCATTCCGCCGTTTATCGGAGATGTCATTCCGCCAACCTGCTGATTTATCACACCCGTATTCATCGGAGATGTCATTCCGGGGTTGGCCTGCATCGGCTGTACCTGCTGACCCATCGTGTTATTCTGCATTCCAAGTCCCGGATTGGCTGATGCGAACTGCCTTTGCTGGTATGCCTTGGAACCTGTGAAATTCCTCATTCCGCCTGATGCCAGCTGCCCTATTCCGGCTGCACCCTGCTTGGGAATCCTGTTCTCATCAATACCTGTGGCGATAACTGTCACCGCACACGAATCAGGATCACGATCATCGTAGGTAGCGCCGAATATAACATTTACATCATCGCCTGTAAGATCGCTTACAAACGATACGGCATCATTGGCATCAAGAAGCGTTATATCACCTGAAACATTTACGATAACATGGCTTGCACCCTGTATCGTGGTCTCAAGCAGCGGGCTGTTGACGGCCTGTTTAACCGCTTCGATCGCCTTGTCATCACCCTTTGCCGCACCGATACCGATATGTGCTATTCCTTTATTCTCCATTACTGTCTTGACATCTGCAAAGTCAAGATTGATCAGTGACGGAACATTTATAAGATCCGTGATACCTCTTACCGACTGCTGCAATACTTCATCGGCGAGCTTGAGAGCTTCGGGCATCGTCGTTCTTCTGTCAACAAGTTCAAGAAGTTTATCATTGGGAATTACGATAAGCGTATCTACGTTCTGCTTAAGCTTCTCGATTCCTCCAAGCGCATTCTGCATACGCGTTCTGGCTTCAAATCTGAACGGTTTGGTTACAACTCCGACTGTAAGGGCACCCTGCTCTTTTGCCAGTCTTGCAATTACCGGAGCAGCACCTGTTCCTGTACCACCACCCATTCCGCAGGTAACAAACACCATATGTGCGCCACGGATCGCATTTGCTATATCCTCTGCGCTCTCCTCTGCGGCCTTCTCTCCTATCTCAGGCTGCGCACCGCATCCAAGGCCCTGTGTAAGCTTATCGCCTATCTGCAGAAGTCTGGGTGATTTACAAAGCTGAAGTGCCTGTTTATCTGTATTCACTCCAAGGAACTCAACACCTACTATCTGTTCCTCGACCATTCTGTTTACTGCATTATTACCTGCACCGCCTACACCAACGACCAATATCTTGGCTGCGGACTCCATTATATCAGTTTTTATTTCAAGCAAGATGTTGCCCCTCCCTTTTTATAGATTGCTCCACACTCATCTACAATAATATAATTATTTTTATAAATTATCAATAGTTTTTTTCGTGCAATTGCGTATTTTCGGGATTAATCTCTTGAAAATGTAAATTTATCTCCTTCACCTTCATAGTTTTCCATATGAAGTACACCCGAATGTCCCTCAAGCTCAGGGAGAATAAATCTTAGTCTGTTGATTTTTTCATCTATAAAATCACTCGTTCCGAGGAACACACGAACATGCCCGAAGTACAGGGTTATATTGTAATTATTATCAAAATATATCTTATCGGTTTCGATCCTGTACTTTGTCAGGAGCTGCGTTATGTTCAGAATAAGCTTAAAAACATCATCTTTTTCAACCGGAAGCTTCTCATGAAGCGTAATATAGTCAAAATCAAGACCGGTAACAAAAGGAAGGCCTTCTATCTGTTGTGTTGAACTCTCAACCACTATACCGTCCTTGTCAAAATACAGATAATGCCCGAGGTACTCTACATAACCCGCAACGGCTTTTTCATAAACCCGTATCTTAACCTCCGTAGGCGACAGAAGTTCAACATCCATCTTTTCAACAAACGGCACATCCTCCACTCCGAAGAACCTGCATTTTATATACAGGTATATCGAATTATGTCCATACCGGCCGTTAAGAACATGATCTTCTATTTCATCGGCGCTGTAATGCTCGTTTCCCGTTATATCAACAGAAGTGATCGTAAATTCGGATTTGATAACAAGTATTGCTATACAGATCAGAATAAAGGCCACGAAAAAGCCGATCAGGATACCGGGACCTCTCCTCTTATATGTTCCTTCAACGCCTCCCGGATTCCTTGAATAATCCAATGCCATTTTAATCACCTGAATTCCGAAGTCTTATCCTTCGGGCTACACTGAATACAAGGCCTATCTCAATAAGCAGGAAGACCACCGCCGAGCCACCGTAGCTGATGAACGGAAGCGTAATACCCGTATTGGGTATCAGATTGGTAACGACTGCAACATTAAGGATTACCTGAAGCGATATATGAGCCATAACTCCCACAACCAGCAGTGCCCCATACATATCCACCGCATTATTGGCCACGACAAGGAAACGCCATATTAGGAGAAGGAACATAAGCAGAACCGCGCCGGCTCCGAAAAGCCCCAGTTCCTCACAGATTATCGAAAACACCATATCATTCTGCGCTTCAGGTACGAAGCCCAGCTTCTGCATACTCTGCCCCAGTCCTTTGCCGAATATCTCTCCGGAGCCTATCGCGTACAAAGCCTGCAGAGTCTGAAATCCTGTGGTACCTGCGAAAGCTTCCGGATTAAGCCATGCCTCAATTCGTCCGAAGCGGTATGACTGTTCACTAGTAAGAACGCCCTTCTTTACCAGAAGAACAAATATCGATGCAACGCCTACTCCGGCCGCACCCAGAAGAAAGTACTCTTTGTAATTGGGTGTAGCCACGAAAACCATCATAAAGATTATTCCAAAGATTATTATGGCCGTGCTCAGATTGTCAGTGATCGTCAGAACCAGAACCGAGATCGGCACACCCAGCAGCAATGTCCGGAGCACGCCCTTCAGCGTCTGGATATTCTTACCCATCTTACACACATGAGCTGCAAAGAATATGATCATTCCGACCTTCGCAACCTCTGCCGGCTGAAGTGATATACCCACATTAAGCCACCTTCTGGCGCCGTTAACCTCATATCCGAGAGGAGTAAGCACCAAAAGGATCAAAATGACCGATACGGCATAAGCGGGAATGGCCAGCTTCTGCCATATATGATAATCAAGGAACATAACGACAAACATCATGATAATGCCGAACAGAGTTGCCTGAGCCTGCTTTCTGAAATAGTACCCCGGCACACCAAAATCCAGCATTGCCTCATATGAGCTCACACTATACAGCGTAACAAGGCCGAAACAAAGCAGAAAGATCACTATAAACAGCATCGAGTAATCAAAGAAGGCCTTATCCCTATTATTCTTTTTATGTCCTCCCCTTCTGTTACTCATCCGATCCCAATATACTCCCTGACCACAGATACAAATCGTATGATTCTGCCTTCAAAACTTCATTACGGCAGAATCCTTCCTGTTTACAGCGCCAAAAAACCCACTGCGCATAACATTATGGTAATTATGGTAAATACAGCCACTACTTTCGTCTCAGACCAACCACACAATTCAAAATGGTGATGGATCGGCGCCATCTTAAACACCCTTTTCCCACCGGATATCTTAAAATATCCGATCTGGATCATAACAGACAGAACCTCGGCAAAATAAATGAATGCAACAATCAGTATAAATATCGGCATCTGCAACATATATGCCATCGCTACCACAAATCCGCCCAAAGCAAGCGATCCCGTATCTCCCATGAAAACACTTGCCGGATGTACGTTAAACAACAGGAAGCCCAGAAGCGCTCCCACAAGCGCCAGAGCGCATACGGAAACACCTTTTCCCGCTATCATTGCGGCAACACCGAAAAAAGCAGCTATCGCGCAGGTTACAGAAGATGCCAGTCCGTCAAGCCCGTCCGTAAAATTGGCTCCGTTTACGGTTCCCAGAACCGCAACGAACAGAAGAGGAAGCGAAACCCAGCCGATACTCACTGTCTTTCCGCCTGTAAAAGGCAGGATTATATCAAGGCTGACGCCGGCTATCCTTATCATATAAAAGGCAAATACAGCTGTTACCACGAACTGAAGAGACAGCTTCTGCGGAGCGGTAAGCCCCATGGATCTTTTCAGCACAACCTTTATATAATCATCAATAAAACCGACAAGCCCGAAACCCACTGTCATCAGAAGCACCGGAATGATCTCAGGATACTTCCCAACGTATATAAGCGATGTGATAAGAGTTCCGGCTATTATCATAACGCCTCCCATTGTAGGAGTTCCGGTCTTCTTAAGATGGCTCTCCGGTCCATCATCCCTAACGGTCTGCCCCACCTTCAGTTTCTTTAAATACGGTATCACAAACGGCCCCATGGCAGCTGTTACCGCAAATGCTATTATCACAGACCACAGCACTGTCAAATCCATACACTACCCTTTCTTATCCCTCTGTTTCTTCATAAACCGGTACGGCTCAGCCTATCCTGTACATGGCTGATTGCAAGCACACAAATTACAGTATATATCATTCTGTCTATTTTTCAACAATTACTTTACTCAAGATCGGATATATTGGCATCCATAGGCTGTCCTGTCTCCGGATCAAGTATCGCACCCGTTACAGGATCGATAGGATATCCGGTTTCCGGATCGAGTACGACCTCCTTCTCTTCTTTCTGCTCTTCCTCTTCGAAGATGATTACGGAATCATCGACTTCCCCTGTATTTTCTGAGCCCTGTCCTTCTTCGACCGCATTTTCGGATACTATACCGTTTTCACTCAAAGACTCGTCGGATGACTGTGCGAAGGTAAGCTGGGCTTCACTGAGCGCGGCCTTCTCCTCTTCTGTCAGCTCCTCTGTCATGAACACATGCATATATGGCAGAACTTCCGTCAAAATGTCCTTCGTCAATATTGTCGCATATCTTGCAGAAGCCTGTGACGGAACATTCGGCTCATCTATAACTGTATATATGACTATCTGCGGATCATCCGCAGGAGCAAATCCCATAAAGGAAACAACATAATTACCACGCTTTCTGGGATATTTCTCGGCTGTACCCGTCTTGCCTCCTATACGATAGCCTGCGGGACGTGCTGATTTACCGGTTCCTTTGGATACAACATTGTTGCACAGCTCAACTATCCTGGCCGAGGTTTCTTCCGACACCGTCTGTTTAAGCACCCTCGGCTCTATCGTTTTGATGGTTGCGCCGTCATCATTTATTATCTTTGTAACCACATGAGGCTGATAATAATATCCCCCGTTGATAAGCGAGCAGAAGCCCGTAACCATCTGGATCATTGTTACATTAAAGCCCTGCCCGAACGAACTTATCGCAAGATCGGACGGTACCATGGTCTCAGGATCGAATACAAGCGAATTCGTCATAGCCTCACCGGTAAGGTCAATATTTGTCTTAAGACCAAAATTATAAAGCCTGTTGTACTTCATAAAAACCGTCTTACCTATCTTGGCGCCTATATCCATAAACGCACAGTTGCATGACTGTTCAAGAGCACCGGAGAAATCCAGGATCCCATGTCCCATTCGGTTGTTACAGTGGATCTTATGTCCGCCGATCTCCTTTACACCCTGACAGTTAAAGGATTCATTTCCGGTAAGTATTCCCTCTTCAAGACCTGCAGCCATTGTAAACGGTTTGTATGTGGAACCCGGCTCATATGTCTGATTTATGCAGAAGTTCTTCCAGAGAGCATTAAGCGCTTCCATTTTGGCTTCTTCATAAGCCTCTTCATAAGTCTTGGGACCGCTTGGCTCAGGCTGTGGTTCTTCAGCCTCCTCCTCACCTGGCTCTCCCGGGTCAAGCGCTTTTGCAGAACCCCTTTCACGTACTCCCGCAGGTGCTGTTACGCTTCCTCTTCCGTCAGCCTCTCCCTCACTCTCTTCAATATTTATGTCAACCTCGGATGTACCTTCCTCTCCTTCCTCCGAAGCTTCCTCTCCATTCTCTTCGTTATCGGACTTTTCCTCTCCGTCTTCCCCCGAAATATTCACCACG